>ERZ772764.173-NODE-173-length-46931-cov-5.704369_pt1 | contig 46931 bp, 40 predicted proteins | sample MGYA00512163_ERZ772764 | MGnify/ENA primary metagenome ERZ772764 (study PRJEB29015, sample SAMEA2737903) | human oral metagenome | biome: human oral; feature: human-associated habitat; material: dental | place: China | collected 2094 ... | reverse complement strand
GATCGTCATCCGTATCAAAGTCTTCTTCATCCATCTCTGCCTGAGCTTCAGCAGCTGCCGCGTCTTCCAGCTCACGTCTGCGTCGCTCGAGAATTTCATTGACCTGCTCGTCCAAGTCGCTCATGTTCTTATCGAAAAGCTTGAGCGAACGGTATTGCGGCATACCGGTACCGGCAGGGATAAGATGGCCGATAATAACGTTTTCCTTTAAGCCGCGCAGCTCATCGGTTTTACCGGCAATAGCAGCGTTCGTCAAAACCTTTGTCGTCTCTTGGAACGAAGCTGCAGAAATAAACGAATCGATATTCAATGCAGCCTTGGTAATACCTTGGAACATCGGACGAGCGATAGCCGGCTGACCGCCTTCCGCGGTAACGCGTTTATTTTCCGCATGGAACTGATACTTATCAACCTGCTGACCGTAGATAAAGCGGGTATCGCCGACAGACATAACCTCAATTTTCCGAAGCATCTGGCGAACGATAACGCCGATATGCTTATCATTGATGGAAACGCCCTGCATCCGGTAGACATCGCGGATCTCATTCATCAAATAATTCTGCAGCGCATTTTCACCCAAGATTGCAAGAATATCATGCGGATCAAGGTTACCGTCGCACAACCGCTCACCCGCTTCAACGGTATCACCGTCGCGGACAAGCAGCCGTTTGGACATCGGAACCAAGTGTTTATAATCCTTACCGTAATGGTCGCGTACAATAACGATCCGCTTCCCTTTCAGTAAGCCTTTAAACGAAACGGTACCGGCGACCTGAGCCAGCACTGCAGGCACTTTGGGACGGCGGGCTTCAAAAAGTTCGGAAACGCGGGGAAGACCGCCGGTAATATCCTGCGTTCTCGCAGCGGCTTTTGCAAGTTTTGCGATAACGGTACCGGCCTTAATCTGCTTATCCTCTTCTACCATCAGCTGAGCGCCGTCCGGCAGGTAATAGAAGCCGAGTGCGTTACCGGATTCATCCGAGATAAATACACGGGGCTGCAAGGTCATATCCGATTTCAATTCGGAAATATGGCGTTCCACGACACCCGTTTCATCGTTGACATCCTCTTCAAGAGTTGAACCGGGGATAATATCTTCAAACCGGACAAATCCGTCTTGCTCCGCAAGGATCGGTTCATTATACGGATCGAAGGTTGCAACAATCGAAGTAGCCGGTACGTAATCACCCTTTTTGATAACAACGGTCGAACCGTTTCTGATTTCGGTTTTTTGTTCGGGCGCCGTCAAATACAGTGTCGAACCGTTCAAATAGGCAAAAGCGTTTAAGGGACTCTTTACAACCGTACCATCCGCAGCGGTATACAGCACATCGTCGCGCAGCACACGGACACCCGTTTCCACCGCAACGGAATCTCCTGCAGCAATCGTATACTCTTCAAGCACTTTTTCAAACAGAAGCGTACCGCGGCGGGTAAACAACAGATTACCGTCATCAAGCGGAATAGAGGTTCCCACAATATCTTTGATGATGACGGGATATTTAAAGGTGATATGATTCTCTTCGGTCGTGCTGCTTGCCGTACCTCCGACGTGGAAGGTACGCATCGTCAACTGAGTACCCGGCTGGCCGATGGACTGCGCCGCAATGATGCCGACCGCTTCACCGATTTCGACAATTTTATTGCGGGCAAGGTTGCGTCCGTAGCACTTGACGCAGACACCGTGTTTGGACTCGCAGGTTAATACCGTGCGGAGTTTAACGGTTTGTACACCCGCTTCTTCAATCTTCGCGGCGATCTCGTCGGTGATATATTCGTTTACATCGATTAAAAGCTCATGCGAAATCGGGTGCTCAACCCGCTCGAGCGTATACTTACCGACAATCCGTTCGCTCAAAGATTCGATAACTTCGTCTCCGGATTTTACCGCCGAGTATTCAATACCGTTGATGGTACCGCAGTCTTCTTCGTTGACAACAACATCCTGCGCAATATCGACAAGACGTCGCGTCAGGTAACCGGCGTCTGCGGTCTTTAGAGCGGTATCGGCAAGACCCTTTCGGGCGCCGTTCGTAGAAATAAAGAATTCGATAACGTTCAAACCTTCTTTGAAGTTTGAACGGATGGGTAACTCGATAATGTCGCCGCTCGGTTTAGCCATAAGACCGCGCATACCGGCGAGCTGACGAATCTGGTTGCGGCTTCCGCGCGCACCGGACGTTGCCATCATATAAATCGTATTAAAGCCGTCCTGATCCTTCGCGAGCGTATCCATCATTATCGTAGTCAACTCTTCGTTTGTCTTTGACCACACCTCGACAACCCTGTTATACCGCTCTTCCTGCGTAATATGACCGCCGCGGTACTGGTTATATATGGAAAGAACTTCGTTGTTTGCTTTTTCAAGCATATTCGATTTTTCCTCAGGGATAATGATATCGTCCATACTCAAGGTTGCGCCGAAGAAAGTCGCGTAGTAATAACCGACGGATTTGAGCTTATCCAACATCTGAACGGTAACCCATGTCCCTTTTGTGCGGTACACGGTTTCTATCAGCTTGCGGATCTGTTTATCATCCAGCGCGATATTGACAAACGGAACACCTTCCGGCATTTCTTCGTTAAAGGCGAGCCGGCCGGGCGTTGTTTCAACTTCTTCACCGCGGTAGCTAATCTTGATAAGGTCCTGCCAACCGATAGAACCCGCCTCAGCAGCCATCATAACCTCGGAAACGGAAGAATAGCGGCGAACGTACCGGCCTTCCTTTAACGGACGCTGTTTGGTTAAATAGTATAGACCGAGAACCATGTCCTGTGAAGGATACACGATTGTCTTACCGTTTGCGGGGTCAAGCAAGTTTCTGCTCGAAAGCATCAGCGTCCAACATTCCATCTGAGCCGCTTGCGTAAGCGGTACGTGAATAGCCATCTGGTCGCCGTCAAAGTCCGCGTTGAACGGTTTACAAACCAGCGGATGCAGCTTAATGGCCTTACCTTCGACAAGTACCGGCTCAAAAGCTTGAATACCGAGGCGGTGCAGCGTCGGCGCACGGTTCAGCATAACGGGATGTTCGCTTATAACCTCATCGAGAATGGCAAAAACCGGAGCGGCCTCCTGCTCAACCATAATCTTTGCTTTCTTGATATTGGAAACGATTTCCTTCTGCACGAGCTTTTTCATAATGAAGGGTTTAAAAAGCTCCATCGCCATTTTGGTAGGCAAGCCGCACTGCCAGAGTTTCAACTCAGGGCCGACAACGATAACCGAACGGCCGGAATAGTCAACCCGCTTACCGAGCAGGTTTTGGCGGAAGCGCCCCTGCTTACCCTTTAGCATGTCGGAAATTGACTTCAGGCGGCGGCGACCGCCAGTCGAGCTGACAGCGCGACCACCACGAGCAGCGGCATTGTCGATCAATGCGTCAACTGCTTCCTGTAACATGCGCTTTTCGTTGCGCTGAATGACTTCTGGCGCATTGAGCTCAACCAATTTCTTCAGACGATTGTTACGGTTGATGATGCGACGGTACAGGTCGTTCAGGTCTGAGGTAGCAAATCGACCACCACTGAGGGCCACCATCGGGCGGAGGTCCGGTGGGATGACTGGCAATACGCTCAACGTCAAGCTGCTTGGCTTGATACCAGCGGCGTGCATGCTCTCGAGCATCTTCAAACGCTTGAGGATTTTCTTCTCGCGCTGACCTTTGGCACTTTCAGCCTCTTCGGTCAACTCTGCGATCAACTGTGGCAAGTCGATCTCGTCTAGCAATGTCTTCAATGCTGAAGCACCCATGCCAACTTCGATGAGCTCATCGTATTCTTCTGGCAAGTTACGGTAGTCAGTTTCAGACAACAGCGCGCCCTTGTTTAGGCTGTCAAGCTGTGCTTTGCGAGTATTGTATTTCTCGTTCAATTCTTCAACTTCACGACTCTGCTCTTTAGCCAAGGCTTTGATATCAGCGCCATCTTCTTCTGCCATTTTTTCATAGCGAATCTTGATAACAGCACGACCAGCTTCGGTTTCAGCCTCTAGATCTGCGAGGTATTGGTCGCGAGTTGCTTCATCAACTTTCAAAATGACATAGGTCGCAAAGTAAGCTACTCGCTCCAAGTTACGAACTGTCATGCCGAGCAATTGGCTCATGGCGCTTGGTGTGCCGCGCATAAACCAGATGTGCGCCACTGGTGCGGCCAATTGAATGTGACCCATGCGCTCACGGCGGACGATTGACTTGGTGACCAGTTCACCATTCTTGTCAACCGCCGCTTCGCGTGAACGAACACCTTTTAACTTTGAGTCGTGTGGATTGATGTCCTTGACCGGACCGAAAATTCGTTCACAGAACAAACCGTCACGCTCTGGCTTTTGAGTACGATAATTGATCGTTTCTGGCTTAGTAACTTCACCGTGACTCCATTTCAGGATATCTTCTGGGCTGGCAACCACTAAGCGTACTGCATCAAAATCGCTAATGCCAGTAGCATTGAATGCAAATTGCGCCATCTTACGCATCCTCCTTTATTTCTTCTACTTCGTCAATGTCTTGTACGCTCATGCCCCCTTCGATTTCTCCGATATCATCAGATTCATCCAAGAAAGTTTCTGCTTCTTCGTCCTCAGACGTTACCGCAGGCGTGGTTTTATCTTCAGGTCCGCTAGACGCGATCACGTGCTCAGCGTCAACAACAGCTTCATCATCCACCAAGTCAACCTTCAGACCCAATCCCTGGAGTTCCTTGACCAACACGTTGAAGGACTCTGGGAGTTTTGGCCCGACGATTGGCTCGTCTTTGATGATCGACTCGTAGGCCTTAGCACGACCATACACGTCGTCAGACTTGATGGTTAGCATTTCCTGCAAGGTTGCGGCGGCACCGTAGGCTTCCAGTGCCCAGACCTCCATTTCACCGAAGCGCTGACCACCGTTCTGGGCTTTACCACCGAGTGGCTGCTGAGTAACCATGGTGTATGGACCAGTTGAACGAGCGTGGATCTTGTCAGAAACCATGTGGTGCAATTTGATCATATGCATCACACCGACCGTGGTGCGCTCTTCAAAGGCTTCACCGGTGCGGCCATCAAATAGCTGGCTTTTACCGTCACGTGCCAAACCAGCCTTTTCTAGTTCATCAGAAATTGTTGCTGATGGCACGCCGTTAAACGATGGGGTTGCCACACGGTAGCCCAATGCTCGTGCCGCCATACCAAGGTGCGTTTCAAACAACTGACCGAGGTTCATACGGCTTGGCACACCCAGTGGGTTCAAAATTACGTCAATTGGCGTACCGTCTTCCATAAATGGCATGTCTTCAACTGGCAGAACCTTGGCGACCACACCCTTGTTACCGTGACGACCAGCCATCTTGTCACCAACACCGATTTTGCGGAGCTGGGCCACAAAGATTTGAATCTGCATCAACACGCCAGCTTTCAAGTCGTGGCCATTTTCGCGGCTAAAGATTTTGACGCCAACGACTTTACCACCACCTGCATTGTTCATGCGCTGTGAGGTGTCGCGAACGTCTTTGGCTTTTTCACCGAAGATGGCGCGGAGCAAGCGCTCCTCGGAACTAAGTTCCTGCTCGCCCTTTGGTGTAATTTTACCAACCAAGACGTCACCAGCCTTAACTTCAGAACCAATTTGGACAATACCGTTCTCGTCCAAGTGGCGCAGACTTTCCTCAGAAACGTTTGGAATATCGCGGGTAACAATCTCTGGGCCCAATTTGGTTTCACGAACTTCAACATTGTAGTCTTTGATGTTGATGGACGTCAGCGTGTCGTCTTGCACCAATCGGTTGGACAAAATCACCGCGTCTTCCATGTTGTAACCACCCCATGGCATAAAGGCCACCAACAGGTTGCGTCCCAGTGCAATTTCACCTTCCGCAACGGAAGCACCTTCAATCAATACATCGCCCTGTTTCACCTTATCGCCGCGCTTGACGCGAACTTTTTGGTTGTAGCAGCGGTCGTCGTTGTTTTTGACGAAATGACGGAGTTCATATACTTTGACGCCGTCACTGTATTTGACGTGAATTTCATTTGCATCAGCTTTGACGACTTCACCGTCACCTGATGCCAAGGTCAAGTGACCGCTGTTTACAGCAATGGACTTTTCGACACCTGTACCAACAGTTGCTGGCTCTGGTGTAAGCAATGGTACTGCCTGGCGCTGCATGTTTGAACCAGTCAAGCTACGGTCGATACGGTTCTTTTCGATGAACGGCACCAAGGCTGCAGTTGACCCCAAAATCTGCTTGTGTGCTGCGTCCATGTAGGTAACCTGATCAGCGTCAACCTGAGATGGCTGCATGTTATTACGAGCTGACACGCGCTCATCACGGAATGTGCCGTCTTCGTTCAAAACAGCACCAGCATCAGCGATCACTTCAGCCGCTTCCTGCGCCGCATCCAAGTAAACAACATCGTCAGTCACACGGCCGTTGACAACCTTGAGGTATGGGGTTTCGATAAAGCCATATTCATTGACCCGTGCGTAGGTAGCGAGGTTCAGCACCAAACCAACGTTAGCACCTTCTGGCGTCTCCACAGAACAGATACGACCATAGTGCGTTGGGTGGGCATCACGAACGTCAAAACCAGCGCGTTCACGGCTCAAACCACCAGGGCCCATTGAGCTCAAACGACGTTTGTGGCTCAATTCAGACAGCGGGTTAACCTCGTCCATCAACTGACTAAGCTGCGAGCTAGTGAAGAATTCACGAACTGCTGCCACCACTGGGCGCGCGTTAATCAGCTGACTTGGCGTTACACCTTCCATATCTGCCACGCTCATGCGGTCCATGGCGTTACGCTGCATCCTGAGCATACCAACACGGAACTGACGAGCTACCAATTCACCAACCAGCTTGACGCGGCGGTTACTCAATGAGTCGATGTCATCGGCTGGCTCTTGGGTGTTGTTGAGGCGAATGATTTCGCGGATGATGGCCACCAAGTCACTCATCTGGAAGATACGGTTTTCAGCAGTGTTGGCAACGTCCAGGCCCAACCGTTGATTGAGCTTATACCGACCGACGCGGGAATAATCAAAGCGCTTGAAATCAAAGAACATTCGCTCGATCATCTGGCGCGCATTGTCGACTGTCGCCAAATCACCCGGCCGGAGACGGCGATAAACCTCGATCAGCGCTTCATTGGCACCGCGAGTTGTGTCTTTGTCCAAAGTCTCTTGGATGTAGCTAGTCTCACCGGTGTCAATGTCAGCAAATAGTTCGCGAATTTCTGACGTTTTTGGATGACCCAAAGCCCGCAGCAATGTCGTCACTGGCAATTTGCGACGACGGTCAATCTTGACATAAATCGTACCATTTGGTGCGGTCTCAAACTCCAACCAGGCACCGCGACCTGGAATCATCTTGGCGCCGTAGTAATTGCGGCCAGCCACGGTGTCAGCCGTAAAGAATACACCGGCCGAGCGGATCAGCTGGCTGACCACCACGCGCTCAGTACCATTGATGATAAAGGTACCGCGCTCGGTCATCCATGGATAATCACCGAGGTAGATTTCCTGCTCTTTAACTTCGCCCGTAACTTTGTTGGTCAATTCGACAGTTGCGTGCAGTGGCGCCTCAAACGTCACATTGTTTTCCTTGGCGAACTGGTCGGTGGTCTTTGGTTCGTCAAATCGATACGCACCAAATCGCAATGACAATTTCTGACCAGTATAGTCGTCAATTGGGTTAATTTCTGAAAAGATTTCGCTCAAACCATCCTCGACGAACCAACGCCAAGAATCTTCTTGATGAGCGATCAGGTTTGGCAGCGGCAACGAGCTGTCTTCAGAGGTGAAGAACACACGTCCGCCGTCCGTGGACTGTTGTTTTGCCACAGGTATGAACTCCTCGCTTTAGTTTAATTTAGTGATCACGGCCGGAAGATCCCTAATTCACGACTGCAACAAAAGCGATGTGCCCGTTCGCTTTGTTTCTCCCTGTCGTGAATACACTACTTCTCTAACTACCAGTATGCACGAAACCAGGTCAAAAATCAATATTATTTTTGGAGATTTCTTGAAGAATATACTGATGTACGTCAGCCGGCGAACGCTCAGCCAAAATCAGTGGAATATTGTGCGTTTTAGCAACAATTTGATAGCCGTCATTAATCTTCTGCTGGAACGCATCGTCACGCGATTCAAAGCTATCAACCGCCTCTGTCGTACCACGTTCAGCGATGCGCTGCTGTCTGGTTTGATCATTTGCAAATAACACCACCACAAAGTCAGGGCTCATGTATCGCTCACTGGTGAAACGTTTAGTCATATTGATGATGGCGTCCTCTGTCACACCCTCGCCATAGCCCTGATAGACCAAGGTCGACACGTAATTCCTGGAACTCAATACCACCGCACCACGACGCAAAGCCGGCTCAATTTTGTGAAACCACAGTTCACGCCGCGCTGCGCTGAACAACAGTAGATTGACCTCTGGGTCCAATTTGAACCGACCGTCTTTCAGGACCCTCCGATATTCATTGGCGACTGGCGTAGTTTTGGCAGCATCATCACTACCTGGTTCCTCAATGACGACGACCTCCCGTCCGCACTCTCTCAGCCAGGCCGCCAACATATCCACCTGAGTGGATTTACCCGTGCCGTCATTGCCCTCAATGACGATATAGACTCCCGTAGCGCCCGAACGTTCCATCACAGCAGCCCCTGGCTCAAGCCCTCAATTGGCACTGGAGATTTGCGGCTATCACGGTATGTCTTTGGTAGTAACATCTCTGGCTGCCAACTGGCGATGATTTCCTCCAGATCGTTCCCTGTCTGATATTTATCACTCATCTTACGAGAGCCAGAGCCATAGCCGCCCTCAACTGGTCCAGTTTTGTGAAAAATCATTTGACCAATGCGTTCGCCAACCGGCAACACAACGCTCTCGTGCATGTTGAGATTATAAATTTCCAGCGTAATCCGATTGATATACCCTGGGTCAATCCAGCCAGCGTCAAAGCACACTGCCACGCCATTGCGCCCCCATGAACTACGGCTCAGCACCTGCGCTGCGCCACCCTGTGCGCGAATGCCCACAAACTCGTGCGTGTGCGCCAGAATCCGCTCGCCAGGACGCAACACGATGATCGGATGGTCTGGTGGGATATTTTGAAATGGCGTTGCATCATGCTCCTTGCACCATTCGGCATGCGGCATAGCTTTGAGCGGACCCTTGAAATATTTGGCAACATACGCCGCGTCAAAGGGATTATAGACGCGATATTCGCCTTCAAACTCCTGCTTGTAGTAGTAATGACCCAGCGTAAAATCCAAACTGGCTTCTGCCACATGGTCAGGATTGAACGGCTGACAGACGATGACGTCGTCATTGATGGCTTGGCGGATTTCGATATTGCTATAAACAGTCATAATTTATTTACTCCACAAAATATACGGTTTAACACTAGTGAATAACATATTTTTTGGTTTGCCGTGCGTTTTGATGAGGTGAGTGTGTTGATGGGCGACAGACTTTTGTTTATTTTCCGGAGCTCGAGCATAAACAGAGTATCCCTGCTCTTCGTACTCAGCAATTATATCCACCAACTCAGCTCGTTCTGTCTTGTCCAACTGGTAGATGCCCTCAACGTGACGCCGAGGAACGATCATGATGTGGTCAGCGACTTCATGACTATCCCAAATCTCATATGGAAACAGGTTGTCTGTAACCAAGAAGTGTTCATGCACTACTCGCACTTGCTTGTCTTCTGGACTAAATTGACAAAAATTACACCCAGGTGCTGCCTGTTGTTTCATCATTTTTCGATATTTGACATAGCGCTGCTCTGTCGACCGTCGCCGATAAACCATGTTTCCTCCGTTTTCCTCAGTATCTGTTAAAAGTATAGCACGTCTGACATAAGCATCATATACTGATTTTTACCCTCAAATATACGTCATAGCAACATCATATCATTGACATATCAACACTTTTTTGTTATGATATAAAAAGTATTTGATCAAATTGTTAATGTTGAGAGACAAGGAGAAATACATGGATCATAAAAATAGCTTAACATGCTTACCAGTTATTTTTGGACCAAATGAGTTAGGCCTCAGTACAAAAACCACTGGTACTGGCGAAGGCTCAAAATGGGAGACTGCTTTTGTAGTCGCCGACCCTCAAGGGATTATCAGAGAGGTTGAAACACCCAGCACTCCTGACGAAGCTCCCGTGCCTCCACACAGGATAGTCGCTGTTGATATTGATCAATGTTTGCCTCAGGAGAGTAGTCCCGGTCAATCTCATATCGTCGGTAATGCCGTGGAAATACGACCAGACCTAGACCCGGACGCAGAGCCGAGAAAACTGGGGCGAGCCGCCGTCCTTGGTTACAACCCAAAAACTGGTAAAGGCGTCATGGTGTTCAGCCCAGACCAGGCAGCAACCGAAGACTAATAGACCGCTCCTCTCCAGCGTATCGCTCATGCTTGGGCGACGCTTATAAACATCTTATACTAAGAATATGTCAGACAAACTGTACCTCAGAGAAGACATCATGCCGGGATATCAAGGTGATCCGGGCGAGACCATCATGGGCGCGCTACACATGCCATCCTATGAGTTAGAGGACAACTCGATGGTGATTCATGATGCGGTATGGGGAGACTGTTCAATTGGTGACCGACAACCGTACGATTCACTACTCATGGAACTGGCACGTTCACCACTGTTTCGCAGACTGCAAGCAGTCGAGCAACTAACATTGCCGCCATCGTTCTCTACGGTACCCAACACAACCCTCTTTTCCCGGTGGCAACACATCTGGGGGAGCTTGGCTTTTGTGCGGAAAATGACCGAAGGTGATGATCGATTTGACGACCGACAGCGAACCGTGTTGGAGCTGCGGACGCTGTTTTCTGACGTTGGACAGACAGCTTTCTCGCACTTGGGAGACTGGATTTTCCAAGGTATCCAAGGTGGAGAAAACCTCCACGACCAAGATTTGAGGGCGTTACTGGAGACGTTTGGCATCGATGAGACATTAGCCGACTATGGTCTAACCTTGGAAGAAACCGTTTTCCCCGAGACAGAAGACTGGGTGGAGTGCCCATCACCGGCTTTGTGTGTCGATAGAGTTGACTACGGTATGCGCGAAGTTTTGCGCTGGTCAGGCTGGCCAATGGGTATCATGCAATATGAAGATCAGCTCCAAGATCCCAAGTCTCTCTTCCGTATCAATGACCACATGATGCTAGAAATCACAGATCAAGATTTTGCTCGTCGCTTTGCCGCTGGCTACAGTATTTTGCCGACAGAGCACTGGGCGCAGCCAGTACATCGGCTACAGCTTGAATTATTGCAGACCGCTACCAAGCAAGCACTGACTGGTGGTGGACATTTTAGCGACGGGGTCCCTCTAACTCACCCTGTCCATCCTCGTGACCGCATGTACGGCATCGATTCGGACTTTCGCTTTGCTTTTAGTGGTGGCGACGCTGCCCTCAGGAGAGTACTAGAGACTATTGGCTATCATCAGCGGCAAATCTATAAGCGAGCACGTCAAGCAGATCTCCGTAGCCAATTTGGCGAGATGAAAGGCGACTTCCCCGAGTTTCTCGACCCATTGACCTCATACTGCTCAAAGTCCCGCAATTTCATGTTGGTCGCACCGCAGGTGGAGATAGAAAGAGACAATACAGCACAGCAAGGTATGACGCTAGACATGGGACGCATCGCCGTTGGACTGCCGGCCTTAAAAGCCCGACTGATTGACCCGCCAGTACAAACCGCCGAGGGTACAGCTCCATTGAGCGAAATTGATCCAAGTTATAACAACTATCTGGACGGCCAGGTCAGAACCATGAAAATGGGATATTATGCGACGCTGATGCTCAACAAGGATTTCAGTAGACGCATTTGTGATATTTACGGTGAGGCATCAAAAGCCTGGCAGCAATGTTCGACGATGCCTCGAAATCCCACTAATCTGCGCAACATCGTCACTCAAGCTGGCATTTACGGCGCCGGCGCGCGCTTTGATGATATTTGCGAGATATAAGTTACGCTTTCTTAACCACTGCGTCGATCAGGCCGTACGTCACTGCTTCTTCTGGTTTCATCCAGTAGTCACGCTCCATGTCAGCTTTGATTTTGGCGAGCTTTTGACCGGTGTTTTTGGCCATAATTTTCGCCAGCATGTCCTTAACTTCCAGTGTCTCTTTCAGGTCAATTTCCATGTCAGTCACCTTACCGCGCGTGCCTGACGACGGCTGATGGATCATCACTTTGGCGTGTGGCAAGCAAAATCGTTTGCCTTTGGCGCCGCTTGACAGCAAGAATGCACCCATACTGGCTTGCAGGCCGATACCGTAGGTCGCGACGTCAGGTTTGATGAAGTTCATGGTGTCGTAAATGGCCAAACCATCGTAGACGCTGCCACCAGGGCTATTGATATACAGCGAGATGTCAGCCTCTGGGTCAACCTGAGCCAAATGTAGCAATTGCGCTACCACGATATTGGCGGTATGTTCGTTCACTTCCTCGCCCAGAAAAATGATTCGCTCGTTCAAAAGGCGTGAATAAATATCAAACGCTCGTTCGCCGTCAGAAGATTTTTCGATAACAGTTGGTACCAAGTAGCTATTTACTTTATTCATGAACTATATTATAGCATATAGCCGGCGCCTCATGATACACTGAATATATGGAGAAAGCCATCATCGTTGCCTATGATACCAACCGCGCCATCGGCCGAGGTGGTGATTTACCGTGGGGTCGCAACTTGCCAGCAGATTTGGCACATTTCAAGCGGCTAACCAGAGGTGGCGATATCATCATGGGTCGGAAAACTTTTGAGTCAATCGGTCGTCGTCCGCTACCGGAGCGCGAAAACATCGTCATTTCCTCACGACCGACAGGTATCAAAGGCGTCCTTACAGCGGTAAACCTGTCGAGTGCTTTGGCGTTGTCACGTTACCCAACCTTTATCATCGGTGGTGCACAGGTCTATGGCGATGCCTTGAATGCGCCGGAGATTGACACTATTTACGCCACCGAGGTTGACGCTACATTTTCAGACGCTGACACCTTTTTCCCAGAGCTCGATATGACCATCTGGCAGGAGATGAGCCGCACCTATCACCCAGCAGACGACGACAATGCCTACGCTTTTGATTTCGTGACCTACCGACGAAAAACGGTAAAATAACGGCAATTTACACCGCAATTGGCGCTTTGATCGGTGGATGGTGCTCGTAATCCTCCAGGCGAATATCGTCAATGGTGAAGTCATCAATACTCTTAACGTCGGGGTTCAGCCACAGCTTTGGCAGTGGCAACGGACGGCGCGACAATTGCTCGTCGACCTGCGCGCGGTGATTGTTATAAATATGCGCGCTATTCAAGGTATGGATGAATTCGCCGGGCTGTTTATCTGTCACCTGAGCGACCATAGATAGTAGCAATGCATAACTGGCGATATTAAACGGCACGCCAAGGAACATATCCGCCGAACGCTGCGTCAGCGCTAGATCTAGCTTATCTTTCTCACCGTCCCCGCCCGGCCGCACATTGAACTGGAACATGGCGTGGCACGGCGGCAGTCCACCAGCTCGGGCGATATCATCAATTTCCGCCACATTCCAAGCACTAACGATATTGCGTCGCGATGTCGGATTATTCTGTATCATGTCGATGGCATTTTGGATTTGGTCAATCGTCCCACCCTTGCCATCCGGCCATTGGCGCCACTGCACGCCGTAGACTGGCCCCAGATCGCCCCACTCCTCAGCAAAGGCGTGATCAGTCGCGATTTTACCGATAAATGTTTTCATGCCAGCGCGCCACTCCTCGCCATTGATTTCTGGAATGCTTTGGCCGGTTTTCTCCAAATAATTCTTGTACGGCCACTCGTCCCAGATGTGCACGCCGTTTTGTGCTAGATATTCAATGTTGCCCGTGCCTTTGAGAAACCACAGCAGCTCATGTGCCACGCTGTTGAAATATAATTTCTTGGTAGTCATCGCCGGAAACCCATCCGCCAAATCATACCGCGTTTGCACACCAAACACTTCCGTCGTACCGGTGCCAGTGCGGTCACCTTTTTTCACACCGCTGTCGCGAACCTGCTGTAACGCGTCTAGATACTGCCTCATATTTCCCTACTCCCTTTAGCTACAACTAGTATACCAAATACTTATTGGCTCTTGGAGGCTACGGAAGTAATTAGCAAATAATATAAAATACTAACCATTCATAATAATTTGGTTGCGCTCGGTTGCTCGTTTACGTTCAACCCGAAGAATCTCCTGCGATTCTGAGCTATTGAGGTCTCGGACGTCAATATACACACCGTCACGAAGGTCATACCCCGAAGTCACCAAAACACCCAATTGCGAATCCGCATAATTCACCGATTCCGTTTGAGAAGTATAATCAATTAGGTTAAATGGGCTCGTTTCAAGCAATGCCGTGCCACGGTTGTCTTTCCAGGTGGCAAATACACCAATCTTCTGGATAGGATGCTCGATTTTGTTTCCTTGTTCGTCGAACAGTGGTCCGCAAATTGGTCCAAAGAAAATATTTTCTATATCTGGCAAGATCTTTTTCAAAACATGATCAGCCGGCAATGGCATGACTACGCCCAGTCGCTTGTCAAATTCTTGAGACAATGAGTACCGTACTGTCTCTGAATGACCTTCAAAGTCATTAACTTTACGACGTGGATCAAGGTGTTTCAGCTCTGGTGGCGAAAATAGCAGTCTGGAATTTTTGGAAAGATCGGAAGCGTTGGGAATGATGTGAGCACTCTTTTCAAATAGATCTGGTCGCCCCATAACACTAAACGGCGAGGCATACTGCTGTACTTGAGAAGGGTCTCCCGGCACTTTTTCCAGATCAAAACCAGCTTGCAGAAGGTTTTGTATGGTGTCAAACGCACACGCTATGCGTAGCTCTCCGTCCTCGCCTTGGAGTTGGTTTGGCATCAACAATTGATGCCCCAGTCCTTTGCCCAACTCTGGACCCAATAAATGACCTGCTTCATGCACAACAATCCTACTAGGAGCACGGTTGTAATTAGCAGTAAAATACGGGAGATATAACCCATCTGCGTCGTCAGGCTTCTGAAATGCTCGGCCGCCATAATTTTTTCCCTCTGTATCGCCACCATTGACCATCACGGCAATAATGGCCTGATCACCCAACATCTTTCTGTACTTTTCATGGTACGACCGAGCAATTTTTTCTATCAATCCGTCAGAGAAAACCCCATTAGGAAGATCAGGAGGGGTCTCATCTGTCCAATGAGGTGTTTTCGTAAATATATAAGCTCCAGCAGTTGTGTCAGTTATCCATTCTGTTTGCTGCTGAACCTCCTTTACGATATCACTAGTACCTCTGTGGTTATTGTGACCCTTGGGCTGCAAAATCACCGAGCCAAGAGCGATATCATATGGTGGCAATGAACTAGTAGCCTCCTGTGGCTTGGGTTGAGAAGGTTTCCCTCCATATCGAGCCCCAAGCTGGTATCCTGCGCTTCCTACTAATCCAGCACCGGCACCAACCGCCGCAGAAAGTCCCAAAAAACGACGGCGAGACATCGTAACCCGCTCTAATAACGGTTGCTGCTCTAGTTCTGAACCACACTGGAAAATGGTTGAGGTATGACCTTCGTGACGTTCACACATAACTAAGCGTTATTTTACACCATAAATGCATTTTTGTCAATACCAGCAGAAGTGGTATGAGTGTCGCCTGAGCTACCCTGAAGGACTATTTGTTCAGTTCTATCAGTTTTTCGACCGTTTTGTCGGTGATCATGCGGTTTGCGATGTCACGGTGAACATTTGGATCGTTGAAGCGTTCAGCTATCTTTGGATCTTTGCCGTACTGTTGCTTCATGGTCTCAATTTGTGTGGATAGTTCTTCGTGAGAAACTTCTACGCCCAGCTCCTTGGACAATTCCGCCAAAACTAATCCAGCCTTGACGCGTTTTTCGGCCGCAGGACGGGCTTCTTTGGCTCGCCAATCGTCCTTGTCCGTAAACTTTTGCGTCTGCAAGTAACTGTCCAGTGTCAATCCACGATACATCAAGTTCTGCATCAAATCTTGCTCAATTGACCGAATCTGATCGTCAATCAGCAGCTCAGGCAATGCCACCTTAGAAGCTTCCGCCAACTCTCCTACCAAATCATCTTTCAATTTTTCGTCAGCTTCACGCTCTTTTTGGTTGGTGATTTCACGTTTGATGTCAGCTTTAAATTCGTCTGCTGAGGTGAATGGACCACATTTGGCAGCAAATTCATCGTTCACTTCAGGCAGTGACAATTCATTGACTTTGTGCAAGGTCACCGTAAAGACAACGTCGGCACCAGCCAACTCCTTGGCGTGATAGTCTTTCGGGAACGTCAATGTCAAATCAAAGGTTTCGCCAGCCTTGTGCCCAATAACACCCTCTTCAAAGCCAGGGATGAATTGACCAGAGCCAAGTTTCAGTGCAAAGTCTTTCGCTGCACCACCATCAAATGGCACATCATCTTTTTTGCCAGTAAAGTCGATGACCGCTTCATCGCCTTCTTTGGCAGCGCGCTTAACTTCTGTTTTCTCAGTAAAGTTTTCACGCATCCGAGTGATGATTTCCTCTACTTCTTTGTCCTCAACTTTGACGGCTTGCCGTTTAGCCTTCAACTTTTTGTAGTTACCCAATTTGACCGGTGGGATGATCTCTACTTCTGCAGTGAATTCCAGTTCCTGACCTGGCACAAATTTCTTTACATCAACCACTGGACGGTCCAGGGCTTGGATCTTTTCTGCCATGAAAGCTTCAGCCACCGCCTTGCTCAGAGCATTGTCCAAGGTCTGCTCCTGTAGCGCCGCTGGATTAACGTGCTTTGCGGCAACACTAACAGGGACTTTGCCTTTGCGGAAGCCCGGCACCTTCACATCAGCCGCCATTTTAGTAAGCGCTACTTGCTCGGCAGCTGACAGCTCTTCGCTACCCAGTGAGATGGTCAATTCTACTTTAGTATCTGATAGTTTCTTTACAGTCGTCTTCATATCTGTTGATTATAACAGATATAGGGCTAAGCCTCAAATAAGGCGTCCTCATCACCATCGTATCGGTGATCAGTCACCACACTAATCATGCGGGTGAAATTGACTTTTTGTTCAGTTGATTCAACTAAGTTTTTCACGGTGTAGGTTTCTGATTCTAACTCTTCTGGACCCACAAACACGGCAAATGGCACTCGCTTTTTCAGGGCAGCTTTCAGTTGTTTATCGATCTTACGACCCGTGATGTCAAGCTCAGCAAACACCCCTTCAGAGCGTAACTTCCTGGCAAGCGCATCGGCGCCGCTCATGACCTCTGGGCTAATCGGGATGATATACACATCGGTGTGCGTGGCCAGCTCTGGCAACAAGCCGTGGACTTCCAAAAATACCTGCATGGTGGTTGCACCCATACCAACGCCGACCGTCGCCATCGGTTCAACACCAAACAACCCGACAAGCCCGTCGTACCGACCACCGCCAAACATAGCACGATTGTTTTCTGGCGCATTGTCAAAGAACTCAAAAACCGTGCCAGTATAGTAGTCCAGGCCTCTCATCAATGTCACGTCAAATACCGCATTGGTCACGCCTTTTTGTCGCAACAGGTCCATGACGGTGCGTATCTGCTGAACACTTGGACTATCGCTCAGCTCAGCTGGTAAATCATCGACGCTCTTCATGCTAATCATCTGAGCTAGTTTCGGCAGCCCTTCACGCGAGCCCTCAGCACCAAAAATTTCAATGGCTTGCTGCTTGAAGGTCTCCGGCGGAATCTTATTTTTCTTATCGAGCAGCTTTGTCATCATATTTGCGCCGATGACATCCAGCCCCAAAAATTGACCAAGGAGTTGATTGACCAGTTGGCGGTTATTTACTCGCACTGTAAACATGTCGGGGCGCGCGCCAAAGTTCAGCACCGAACGATAACTCATCTCGATGATTTCGGCATCGGCCATGGGGCCATCTACACCAAACAGGTCGGCGTTTAGCTGCCAAAACTCACGCTCTCGCCCGCGTTGTGGGCGTTCGTAGCGCATGAAATTTGCGATCGAATACAGGCGTACTGGCACTGCAAATTCGTGCCGTCTGGCTGCCACCATGCGGGAAATTGACGGCGTCATCTCTGGTCGGATGGTCACCTGCCGACCGCCACGGTCTTCAAAAGCGTAGGTTTGCTCACCCGCTAATTCTTGGCCTGACTTTGCCAGATAGATGTCCATGGACTCCAGGAGCGGAGCGCCATATTCTTCATAGCCAAAACTTTCGACGGTTTTGCGCCACACGTTAAAAATATAATTTTGCAGACGTTTTTCCTCTGGGAAATAGTCTCGCGAACCTTTGTAACTTTGTGTTGATAAACTGCTCATGTTAGTTCCATTATGTCATTATTTCTTATATATATCAATCAAAAACGCCGAGGCAGAACTCGGCGCGGACAATCAAAAAATCAGAGTTCTACCTCGGCAACACATGCGGATGATGGAATGTGAATGAAATCATAGGTTAATTATAGGGTATTATAGACTGTTTGTAAACACGTTTGTTGACAAGCACGCGAATAATTGATATATATATATATATCAGCTTTTGCACATGCAGAGGCTGGCGTCTCGCCTGGAGCCACCAGGCTGGAGACACCCCACTTCGCGGAGAATAGCCTTTCTCCGCCCGACTCCAAGAGGAGTTATCATGGTCAACCCGCAGACTAGCCCTGACTTCGGTAACGGAGAGATCGGGGGTGACAACAGCTGGACGCCGCCGGTCTACGGTGCCACGGGAGACGGGAGACCGGTCACGGTCTCCTTCGGACAGGGCGGTCGTACCGGTCACACCCTGATCGCCGATGGTCACGTCAGCGGTAGTGAGTTCTACCACCGCGACGCAGACGCCGACGAGAAGGGGCACGACCACTACGGCCCGCACGGCGAGTCCTTCGGGGACTACGGCAAGTACAGCGGCTGACCACACAACCGTCCTGAGCAAGACATAAAACTGCTCACTTATCCTGATATAATTTTATTTAATAGAGGGGTATACGCCATGAGAGATAAATTATTAGCTCTAACCGATTTTCTAGTAAAGAAAAAAGATGCTGAAGGTCTGAGACTGTTGCGAGAAGTTACGTTTGATTTGTTTTGTTCTGAGTTTGAAGTTGAGAATCTTAGTTTGATTGAATTAAATGATTACATTAGCGATGCGCTAACTGAGATGAATAGAGGAACAAGTTCAGAAGAGATCTTGGCGCTACCGATACGCAAGCTTATTGATGATTTCTAGATTTTTGCCCTACTTCTCTCTGTACACCGTTCCACCGCAAATCACATAAAATAACCCTATGACGGACTCTCACTCCTCCGGTACATAAACCAGGCCGTATTCATTAGCGGAAGCCGTCGCCCAACTACTCATACTTTCATCATAATAAGATTCAAATACTTGCTTATTCTTTATTTCAGCTCCTCCCCAGCTAGCATGAATGAGGGGGTTCCCATTTCGCGGAGAGTATTTCCCTGCCCGACTCCAAGAGGAGTTATCATGGAGCAACGCGGCCGCTTTGACGGAAGAGAGGCGAAGATCTATCGGTCCGGAGGAATGATCAATATCTACTACGGTGGTAGGTAGATAACATTCCTAACGATGGCCACGGTCATGTGAAAGCTACAGGTGGCCACTTAGTGAAAATATCGTCTACTGGCGACTACCTGCTGATGAAGGAGGCAACACCATAATAGACAACAGATTCACGACCATGAATGGCAACAATCTGAGACTAGATGTCTATCTGACCGGCCTATATTAGGCCAACAGACCTGGATAAGTCATAAAACTGTCCACTTTTCTTGATATAATTAAGGTTGCTGTATGAATAATTATTCAAATATCCTATTTCCGGAAATAATCAATGAGGCTTTTCCAATTATCAATAATGCGTCGTATGTTCGCCAGCTGGCGTCGCTTGTGCCACTCTGTCCTGATACGACATTTCATCTGTTTGCTGATAAAAATGGATCCTTCTTCGCGCTAGTAATGACTGATTATCCCGACCCCACTAATCAGAGTGTAGAGCTCAAACAGATTTCCGGAGAATATGAATTTGAATTCACCAACCTTGTCAAACCGTATACCGACGATAAGTATATAGAAGTTCGTGAGAATGATGAGATGGATGAATCGTTTTCCGTTCCAGATCCAAATAGTTATTATCATTATTATCTGGCAGCGGTGAAGCAAAAGCTGGACTGGTAATAGCTAATCCACAGCAGACTGTCGCCTTAACACATGCTGTTGCAGCCAGCAATACATCGCTACAGTCGCTGCCGCGCCGACATTGATGGAGCGGGTCGAGCCAAACTGCTCAATGGCCACTATCTTGTCCGCCGCCTGTGCCATCTCCTCAGAGATCCCTGGGCCTTCTTGGCCAAACACTAGCACCGCACGCTCTGGTAAGCTCGTCTCCGCCATATTGACACTGCTTGGGATATTGTCAATCGCAATAATCTCCCTGCTCTCCTCACGCATCTTCTCAACAAATTCTTCTGTCGTCGCCAAATATGTAATGTGCAAATATTTATCCGTCATCATGGCACCTCGCTTGTTCCACTGCCGCCTGCCGATGACGTAAATCTGCCGCACACCAAACGCATTGGCACTCCTGACGATCGTCCCCATATTAAAATCCCGTTCGGTGTTCTCCAGAGCAATCACCAAGCCGTGGTCCTCGGCATCCAGCTCCTTTACGACCTCCGCCTCACTCCGACCTTTGAATTTGTCAATCACATTTCGAGTATCTTGCATCTCTGTTATTGTAGCAAAATCATCAAACAAAAGACAAAGTCCCGTATATCTATTGACTTTTTAGCATAAGTGTGATATAATGAAAATCAGCTTTCGTTGATGAGTTGAGTAAATCCTTGTCCGAAAGTGAACTTTGACAGGCAATCGAATACAAGATGAGGTTTTATTTCTTTTTAAACCATCATAAGAGAGGTAAAATCTCATCTTGTATTGTAAAGAGAACAATGCTTAGCTGCAGCCCGCAGAGATGAGAATCAGGAGAGGAATTTCTCATGCCGTCGAATGAAATTGCCAACGAAATTCTAGACATAGCAGCAGTCATTGAAGACAGATGGCGCAAATCCCTCAAGACCATCTGTAGGAGTCACCATGTTCTGGAAAGTCACATAAGGAGGTTCATTAGCTTGGTAGCTAATATCAACCTTCAATTAGAAGACTTAAGGAACTATACTGAGTCTTTGATTGAAGACAAGATTCACTTCTCTGATTCGCAGATAGGTCTCGATGTCTATAATGATGTCGATAACCTTACAAAGTCCTTACAAGAGGTGCAGAACTTTATTAAAAAGTATGCACAGCTAGCTGAAAAGGACTTATGTCAATTTAAGTCCCTCATGGACGAGATTGACACAGCTCTTCTAGAACTCATGTATCTAGCAGATGAGCTGGAGCTTGATGACGGGGTGATGATTGTCTTCTGCGTCCCCACCCACTAAGCTCTAGTCTGCATGACAGGCAATTGTTCTCTTACGATTGCCTGTCATGTAGACCCTGAATTTTACATTACTAAGATCACTCTAGCCCGGGGTGATTTTCTTGTAGTTAGCGCAATCACCAAAACTTAGTGCAAATACTATGTTATGATAAACATAACCGTTATGCGTAAAGTTAGCTATGTCAAAAAATTCTGGTTCTACCCTATCATCAGTGCTTTTCTGTCCTTTAGTTATTTGGTGTACATGGACGGATTTGTCTCTGTCAAAGATCTTGTCCAAGAAAAAACCGGACAAACCTCTTGGCAACGACCCAAGCAGTGGAAGCGAGTCAATAATTTGAGTTATGAAACGGATGATTACGTCTATGCAGGCTTTGGTGATAAAAAGCTCAGAGACAATAAGTCAGAATCATTGGTGTATCTGTCACAAAGCCGTGCGCCTGTCGCCCCAGCCAACGCCTCAGCCCAGATATACAACAGGTTGCGAAGGTCGCTGATGACAGAACAGCACATCAGAAAAACGCTTGAGCAATCCCTGAAAAATAGCACCACCATTGAGTGCACTACAGATCCCTCTTCTACTCAAGTCATAGACCACAAAGAGTATGGCAATACAGTGGGAATCGCCTATATAACAATCAGCTGCGAAGTTGGTAGAGCGACGTTCGTCACCAAAGCTCGCCTGACTGTTGGCAAAAATGATGGACTAGCGCGGTTTATCGCCATCAGTACAGATGGTGATGTCTGGAAAAAGAATGCTCAGGCCTTTGAGGCCATGTTAAATAACGTCTCAGAAGTTGGCGATGAGAGATATGTGTAAATTGGTTTATGGCAGGAATTTTGAAATCTTGTCTTAATACCTAACCCCAGCCGGCAACGTCGCCGGCGCCGCTGGTGACGCATCCTCAATTGACGCGCATGGGTATGAGCAGTAGTCAACTAACGGATGATTTGGTTATCACCTCGCTCCGGCCCTTGAATTTGTCAATCACATTTCGTGTGTCCTGCATCTCTGTTATTGTAGCAAACGCCAGGAAAAGAGACAAAAATCTTATCATCACGAGGAATGCAGCTCACACTCAAGCTTCCACACTATCTCACAACAAACGAAACTTCAATCACATCGCCGATGGTGATCTGCTCTTTCTGACGGACTTTCGCGGGCAGCGCCAGGAACTGCGAACCATCGCCCATCGGCAATAGTGACGTCTGCCATGATGAGCCGCCAACCGTGGCTTCTACTGCCACCAAACCTCTCACCGCGAGCGGCTTGAGCTCGTCAGTGAATTCTTGAGGCGCAGCAACATAATACCAGCCACCAGCCTGCGGAAATAAGCACACCTCGGCTGTAAATGTATATGGTTTTGCCATGGCTATTTTGCCTGCTCCACTATGTCAACTGTCACACCAGCAGGGTCAGTCACCATAAAATGAGTCTGTCCCCATTCTTCGGTGGTCAGCGGATGGTATATCTCAGCCGAGGTTTTTTGCACACGCTCGTATTCACTCTTTGCATCATCGACTTCAAAGCTATAAACAATACCCTTACCGTCAAACTCAGCATGTAATTGAGCAGGCTGATTGTCGAGGTCTGGCTTCATAAAAGCTAACTCTACACCGCTCGGTTTGTGCAGCAGCTGTATATACCAGTCTGCCTCAAACACCACACTAAAACCAAATGTGTCTACATAGAATTCCTTACATTCATTCAATTTGGCCGTGATGGTAATTGGATACATTGCTTTCATGTTATCTCCTTATTATAGATTTCCCACTTAAACTATACCTTGGTGAAAGTTTAATGTATTGTAAAAATCAGACATCAAATGTTCCTGCGTAATTTTTCGGTGTATAGCCAGTAATTTTCCGAAATGAGCGAATAAAGTGCGATTGGTCAGTATATACCGTGAGATAATGCTGGTTAAATGATTGTTGTAGTCGAACAACTTTAAGAAAATCGTGCGGAGAAAAACCTATCATTTGCTTAAAAATACGCTGAAGCTGCCGAGGCGATAGATTTACTACATTTGCCATATCCGCTACGGTATGTATAGTATCTAACTGATCAAGAATCATCATAATATATTTGTTTGGTGCTATCACATTTTCAGCAGTTAGATTCTTGGTAAATTACACCAGCACCTTTTGTTGGGCGAAAGATGGCCGCCCACATAGACGGTCATAAACTTCAGCTATCGGCTGAGTTCCAATCTGTGATACATCAATGTGACCGCCCACAACATTTGCTATATCATCCCGCCACACACCCGGCAACAGCCGTATACCGACATAACGGAATGATTTACCGAGATTTAATGTAGTCGATGTGGTATATGGCGTCATAATCGTCGCCATCCGACGAGATGATAAATCAAACACGATATCCACACAAGCATCGGGCAGCACATGGTAATGAAAATCGCTCGGTAGCAACGTATCAGTCTGTAGCCACCAAAAACAATGCACTAATTTCGCTAAAGTGTCTGGCGGTGCTGTCTCGGCATATCGTACCGAATGCACCGCTCTTTTTATCCCATTCTGGGTGGGTATATACATAGTCGTATTATACCCAAAGTAAACCATAAGCTCTAGGCAAAAAACCGCCCAAATGAGCGGTAATTTTCGTAACTCTGCTACCTTGGTACGGATGAGAGGACTTGAACCTCCACGTTCTTGCGAACACTAGCACCTGAAGCTAGCGCGTCTACCAATTCCGCCACATCCGCGCATGGTTTGGATTGCACAGCTAATTATACGACACCAATGGCTGATACGCAAGAGATTTGAGTCTATGACTTCGTGCGACACCACAAGTTGAGCTCGTCAGCCAGTTCTTTGGCCGGGACTTCTTTCTTGATGTCAGGCATCAAGATGTTGGCTGGGTCGAAGATGTGCTTAATCTGGGAGTAGATGGCTGTTTCGTCTGGTGAGACGGTTGCTTGCATCAAGCCAGCTTTCAGGCGACCATCACCGTAACGACCAGCAACATTACCGCGGCTTTCGGCAACTATTTTGGCAATTTCTGGGATTAATTTCAATAGTACTCGGCGTTCGCTCACTTTGTGTAAGTTAAAGACTGGCAGCAAATCAACATAGCCATTGACCGCATCCACGAAAACTGGCAGTGCCAGCTTGGTTTCAGCTTCTACTTTGCGTAGTTCGCTCAGAAATCCATCCAATCGTTCCAACGGCAGCCATAGTCCTGAAAATACCGCTGGACAAGTTGCGCGTTCTTCGGCTGAGTGCAACATGAATGACAATGGAGTATAGAGTGAAGCGACTTCTTGGGTTTGGATATCATGAATGGTTAAGCCAACTGGATGGATATTCTCTAGTTTGCGAGCTAATTTTTTGGCGGCACGACCACGAGTCCTGTCAGAGAATTCACTCATGCTGATGATGACTGCAGCACCCTTGAATGATTCACGCAGCGCCCAGGAGAATTTCTTACCCTCGCTAGCAGCCCGCGCGATGATTCGCCCGTCGATGATGTCAACTTTGGAAACTTTGTGCTTCAGGGCTTCGTCAACTGCCGCTTGCGCCTCAGACATGTCACCAAATGTTGCCGTGATGACTGTCGCGTCGTTGCTACTGTATTCTGCTTTCATGATCACTTCGCTGATGATACCCAACGCACCCTGAGAACCCACAAACAGTGGTGTCAGGTCAAATGAGCCATCCTCGCCTTTGACTTTGGTGATTCCCCAAAATCCAGCTGTACTTTTTTCACGGCGCTTGATAGCGTCGATGATTTGTTGATTGTCCTCCAGCAGGTTATCCACTTGACGATAGATCTCGCCCTCCAACGTTGACAGGCCTTTTTTCTTTGCCAATTCGCGCTTATTGATGCGGCCAGTTTGAATGACGTCACCATTTGCTAAAACGATTTCCATCTGGGAGATGGCGTCAGTGAACAAGGTCGTTATGCCAACAGATGACGCCACCGTGCCAGTAGCGATTGCTCCACCAATGGTTCCGTCTTGACCGATGACTGAGACTTCTGGCAATGCTAAATTTTTATGCATAGACAGCAGTTCGCGAACCGCGCTGTACTTCATGCCGGCTTGCATGTGGACTAATTGCTGTTTTGGGTCGATACCTTTGGCATGACACATATATGCCTGCATGTCCAAAGAAACACCGCCGCCAGTAGCAGCGCCATTGCTGTCGGTGCCTGCTCCGCGCACAACCACAGAAAGAATGTGGCCTTTGTCAGCTAACTGCGAACAAAACCGCATGATTTTACGAATGTCATTGACGTTTGATGGCCGAGCGATCATCTCTGGGCGACGCGCCAGGACACTACCGTCTGATTGCGCTGCATCCAATAGCAAATCATTGACCAAAACCTCTCCAGTCAAATGTCCATTCAAATACGTCGCAACCTTATTCATATTCCCCTTTCCTATTTATGTTTAATTTTAGCACAACCAAAAACGAAAATGAATATTATTTGGGTGGCAATTTGGCCGCGCATATGCTACAATCACCACATGCGGCAGTGGCGGAATTGGTAGACGCGCTAGCCTTAGGAGCTAGTGCCTTCGGGCGTGAAGGTTCAAGTCCTTTCTGCCGCACCAGAGTAAATATCCAAATTCTCGCCTGCCTGGGCGATTTTTGATATATTACCATGTTTATTGCAAAGATCTACTATCATGGGTATATTCGACTTAACGGCTTTCCCAGTTACAACTGCGTGATACTGCCTAAGGCTGGGAAGAGCTTCCACCATATCTTTACCAACATAATTACTCAAAAAGTTAAAACTAGTTTCATCGAACGCCTGAAAGCACACTACTGTGTTGCATTGCGTAAGAACTGTTTTTGAAACATTAGCAGTGCGTTGCGCTATAACAAGAAAACCAACTCCATATTTTCTACCCTGTAATGCGATTTGACCTATACTATTCACGAGACTTTGAGATGTTTTGTCGCTACTTCCAGCAAAATTCCACTCTGGAATAATCGTATGAGCCTCTTCAAGTACAACACATAACTTTGCTGGATTGCCCGCAGTCTGTCGCTCTTTCGCTACCTCAAATAACACCTTAAAGAAGTATTTAGTGTAATCTAGGATACCTGTTGTATTGCAAACATCTGGTAACTCAAAAACTTTAACATCATCATTGCTGTTATCTAGGAAATTTGTTATTTCTAGTTTTAGTGCCTCTTTTATTTTTTTGCGCCTCAATTCGATCTGTGCCTTATCTTGTTGATTGCCAAATTTCTCCAACTCATTATTGATCCAGTCTATATTCTCTGATATATTCTTAGCCTTCTCGTCGCTAATTATGTTACTGGGTGCTGGACTCATTTCACTAACAAATTCTTTATTGAAATCGACACAAATAACCTTAGTGTCTACCTTTATTTCTTCAATAATTCTTCTTGCCAAGAACGATTTTCCCGATCCAGTTATGCCCAATAGCGCCATGTGGTGGCTTATGGCTTGATCAAGATTTATCACTGACGGAAGATTGGTATTTGGTATATTACCAATCTGAAATTCGGGATAGTTATAGCTGGGTGTTTTAATTTTATCTGTGTCGGCAGAAAAGATTGGCGTGTTTATCTGAGGAACCCAGCCAAACTTATTGAATGATAGGTTAGAATTATTCCATTCTCCTAATTGCAATGCTTCCCCCACTATAAATCCAGCCTCATTCCTTGCTTCGAGTTGCTCCTTACTAGTCGTGCCCGATACAACTTGGTAAAACAATGTTTTATTCCCAACACTCAGTTGCAATAAATCTCCTTCTTGTATGTTGTCTTCGCTTTTTGAGTACTCAAACTTGATTTTACCAATTTTTGAATTTTCAATTACAACACCAACAAAATTATTCGCATTGAGTTCTTTTTGTAGTTCTCTACTTTCATCGCCGACAACCGCATATACAGTGTTATCTAGACAGTGTTTCATATATGTCCTGCATTTGTCCAGTTGCAAAACCTTTACCCAACGCTCTTGATTCAATAGATAATAGTCAAATATGATTCCTACAAAAGTTGTATTACGGCTATTTATAGAATAATTAAATTTTACGACATCAAATTTATTTATTCCAATACTATTGTCGAATAGTCTAGCTAAAAACATTTTTTGGGACTCTACGCCAAAAATCCGACCCGCAGCATTCTTATCTTTCTCTTTTTTACTACCCCACAAGACATTATGTAAGTCATTTTGATTGATTGTTAGCATGGCTGCCCATATTATCAACAGGCCAAGCACATAACCGCTTAACAGGCTATCGTGCGCATAGTATGTAAAGAGAAAATACAGAAATACGCCAGAATACAAAACCTTACCCCTACCTATTAAAACTGCCAAGTTTTTAAGTTTTTCCGCAATACGATTCTTTATAGATGAGGGACTCTCATTATTGTCCGCTAAACTCATAGCCACTATGGCTATGATCAATAACACAATCAACGATATAACTATGATACCCCACTGAGTCTTATTAGGAAACTCTTGATATATGGCGAACATAACCAGTAGAATCGGCACTATATTTGTAATTACGTTCTTTGGGGAACTATAATAGGGTTCAATAAAGAGAGTGGAGAACAAAACCATAAATAAGCCAGAGTGAAACCACATATCTTTTGTTTCCGCAGTCGGCAATAATGTGCCCGTCGATACATAGTTGAATATTAGAAATGTCCCTGCAAACAAGAAGAACACTACTAAGCGATTTTTCCATAGATTTTGAACTATACTCATAAATGCCTAACCCGTTATTACTTTTTAAAAATAAATAGATGCTCGTGCATTATCAGCAAAAAATTACTTTCTTGCGATTTCTTGACCCAAAATCCAGTCGCTTTGCAGTTGAATTGCCTTTTGATTATATCTTCCTTAAGCTTAAAACCAGCTTTCATAAATCGATCCATGACTTTGTATGCCATTGGTTGATACATTTTGTTACGACGAGTATCACCGATAAGAATTGCACAATATTTATCTTTTTTCAGGACACGATATAATTCTTTTGCAACTTTTTCCATTTCGTCAACAAATTCATCAATATCGTGAATGTTTGACAAGTCGTTTTTCAGCTTACCGTCACTATACTTTATAATATCAGCATAAGGCGGGTGCGTTAAAATAAAATCTATACTTTCGTCCCTTGCCTTGCTCAAATCACGAGCATCGCGCTTTGTAATTTTTTGCCAAGCGTTATTTTCCACCTCAAAATCAAGAGATAATTTTGTCCTTTCTAGTGCTTTATCATTCACGTCAGAGCAAATGATATTACGATTAAGTATTTTGGCTTCGATTGCAGTTGTGCCTCCGCCAATCATCGGATCAAGCAAAATATCGCCTTCGTTTGAGTATCGCAAAATCAAGTTGCGCACGACTTCTGGTGCCCAATTACCACGCCAATCAGATTTATGAGTTGCCCAATTGCCACGCTTTGGAAAAGCCCAAACGGTCGTGCATTCCAATTCAAATTCATCAGGGTGTAGTCTTTTTGTCTTGCCTTTGGTTACCATAACAGCTGGTTCAACACTCCGTCCTCGAGCATATTCAAATTAAACACATAATCGTTGTGATTATAAGTTTCTTCAAGCGGTCGTTTTGTCGTATGCCAACCAAGTCCATCAGTAATCCATACGAAATCAATATTTTGTGCTTTTAGTTCATCGTAAAGGCTGCGAAACTCACCACAAACAGCTTTTAGTTTTGAACCACCGCCATTGTAGAAATTAGTCTCAAACAACTTAATTTTGCCACTCTGTTGGTTATAAATAGCAAAATCAAAGCTACGCTCTGATTTATCTACTATAACATCAACGCCCCATTCTTCTCTTATCTTACTAGGGCGAGCCTGTGGCATATATTCAAGATTATTCTGTTTACAAAAATCTTCCAGAAACAGACCAACAATCTCTTCCATTAAAGTACCGCCACGATTTTTACGACCATTGCTATCAAGTCCGACCTCAACACCAATAATATAATCAACAAGATTTTTTATACCATCCCGTTGGAATAATTTCGTAAGACCAGATTTATCTAGAAACTCAAAATATTTGTTAACATCTCTATCCTTGCCTGAAAAATCATAAAATTCCGACCCCCTCGACACTTTATCGTAAATTTCTAAATTGTTCTCTCGCACAGCTAGCAACACAGGCAATGCTTTTACAATGTCTGGATTAGATTCGTAAAGTTTATAAAACTCTCCGCGCAAATCATCTTTACCGAGAAGGTAGTTCAATTTGTTTAGCACTATTTCTAAATCTGCACTATTAGTAGAAACCTTGTTCCAGTTTACAAAGTAATCCCAAGTTTTGATTGAGCTTTTAAATGTTGATGCTAAACGGTTAAAATCTTTTTTCATAATCTAATAATTTGTTATTAACACCTCAGTTATTTTACCTCGCCCTGAGCTTTTTGAATTAATAGTGCGACCAGCGAATATTTTATTAATTGTAATTCCATCAAGCCCAGAATATAGCTCATTAATAAAGGGCGTGTCTGAATTTGACAGCATAACAAAACAGCCCTTTTTGTGTAATTTTACAAAAGTATCGCGAAGCTCTGTTTGTTCTTGTTCTAAAAATCCTTCTGCTGTATAAGCAGTAAATGAAGCTGTGCGACTTACTGGATAGTATGGTGGATCAAAATATATAAAATCACCCTTTTTTGCGATCTTGAGAACATTTTTGTAATCTTGACGCGTAATTATCACATTTTGCAAAGCACCCGAAACTCGACGCAAATTTTCTTCATCGCAAATAACAGGGTTGCTGTAGCGACCAAAAGGAACATTGAATTGACCATTTTTATTTACTCGATAAAGCCCATTAAATCCTGTGCGATTTAGGAATATAAATCGAGAAGCAATCTCGATGTCCGACAAGTCTTCAACCTTTTGAGCACGAACTTTAAGATAATATTCTTTGTCATAAATATGTTTTTGTAATGACTCTATAAGCTCGTCAACATTGTTTTTGATAACATTGTAGGCAATTATAAGCTCATTGTTCATATCTGAAAGTTCGGCGTTTTTTGGTAATAAATCAAAGAAAACTGCACCGCCACCAACAAAAGGTTCATAATAGGTATTTGTTATTGGATTGAATGCCTCCGGTGGATACAAACCAAGCTCACGAAATTGCTTAAGAAGTTGACGCTTGCCGCCGACCCACTTTACGAATGGCCTAGGCTTTGCATTGATGAGTTTTTGCACATCTTCAAGAGTGCTGTCTTCACCGACAGATTGAAAAAGTTGTCGCGCATAAATAAAATTGATGTCAAAAGCGTTAGCAATAATTGTAGCAGTAAGACTGCTCGTAGACATAAACCCCTCCAATCCTTGTGTTCTATAAGAATTATAGCATATTTTAATGTTTTAGCTTACGATAGCTCGAAAAACTTTACTAAAAAGATCCACCTCCTTGAAACAAAAAGTTCAGTGGGAGCTGTTATGACATGGCAAATAGATTGGATTAGATTTACGACCTTGTACTAAAATAGGTTCTAGCGTGGGCGTAAAATCTCACCAGAGTATAGATTATAATAATTGCCACCTATTATTGGTGGCTTTTTGCTTGTTCCAGCAGGACTAGTCTCACTGAAATATCATTAGTTTTTAATGACACATAAATTCTTATTGACTATGTCAAAACGCCTGTGCTACAATCGCGCCAAGGCAAACAATAATGCGAGACATCCACTTAGGTAGTCGAGGAGGGTTTATATCACTATGAGCAAAGCAAATAATTATTTCCAGCGGCAACGCATCGGCCTGGCGGTTGTCGGTGGTATCATGACGCTGATGGTAGCGTTTAGCTTGACACCAACGTTTGCGGGTGTTGTTGCAACTATCACCAACAGCGTAAACACCGCATCAACTGGTACATTAGTGATGGAAGAAAAGAACCAGGATGGATCAGTTACCTGTACTACTACAGGTACTGGTAGTGCGACTTGTGCAACCATCAACAAATATGGCGGCCAAGCACTCGTTCCAGGCGGCAGCACTGACACCACGGTGAAAATCACCAACAAGGGTAGCATCGCTGCCAGCGCCTTTACTGTCAAGGGTGGCACCTGTACAACCGAGAACGCGCCAGGCGCATCAGTCTCTGGTACCGGTAACTTGTGTAGCAAAATGACCGTTACCGTCCGCGCTAACGGTACACAAGTATGGACTGGTACTGCAGAAGCCTTCCAACAGGCAGCAGCACAAGATATCAAGACAGTCGTTGGTCACCCAATTGCACCAAACGAGACAGTCACATTGGTCATTACTGCCGCACTTCCGGCAAATACCGACGCTAGCTTCCAAGGTCGCCAAATCTCACAACCAATCACCTGGCAATTTAGCGCCTAGTGCCTCAAATAGTAGTCATAAATCTGATATACTAAAGGGCAATGAGATTTAGCAAAACCAGCATTTGGGTAATAGCAGCACTGAGCCTACTGAGTCTAGGCTCAGTGCTCGTACTACACCTAGCTGGTTTTCGCTTTTTTACCATCGCAACACCAAGCATGGGCCAAACCGCACCAGTCGGGACGCTAATCGTTACGCAGCCGCAGCAATCCTACAACAAAGATGACATCATCACGTTCTATCGCAGTGGGAGTGTGTACACGCATCGTCTGGCTAAGGTTAACGACGACCACAGCTACACCACTAAAGGTGACCTCAACGCCGTAGAAGATTCTTTGTCGGTGGCTAACCGAGACGTGATCGGCAAGGCAGTAGTCATTGCGCCTGTGTGGGGCTGGGTCTGGCGGGCCGCACCAATTTTACTGATTGGCTGGATCATCGTCTATTTGCTTTCGTGCATCAAGCGACTGCGTGAACGCTGGCGTTGGCCAGTTCGCATCATTGGCGGGACATTGGTGGTTATCTTGGCCACATTGATCCTTAATCCGTGGCTCCGCGCCGACATGCTCAGCATCGCTACGCATCAGAGAAATGACGTGCGATTACACATTGTCAATACGGGTATTTTTCCTATTCGCGATGATGACGGCAACCGCGTCCACACTGGTCAAACTGCCATCGTTCGCGCCACCGAAACCGACGTGCAAGGGCACTATATTTACGTGCCACGACCGTCCCTTGGGCCAACGGGCGTGGTGTTTGCGCTATTGTGGTGCCTACTACCACTATTTATAGCACTGCTAGTAAAGCTACCACCACCTGAAGAAGAAATTACTGGTCTACAACTCGTTCATGAGCGGAATCGCAACATGGCGTTACTTGCCATTATTATTCTATTTGAAGTGGTACTATTGACCATACAATTGTCTTCCCTGGCAGGATTTACCGCGACCATACAAAATAGCACTAACCACGTTCAAGCTCGCGCCTACTTTAAGTGCTCTGAGGCCACCTGGAGCCGTTCACAGATCCGTCCAAATCCTCAGCCGTATTTTGCCTGGGCGCTCAATAGCGACTATGCGGCTAATCCTGTCGTGACGGACCTCTCTGGTAACGGCAACAACGGCAAGTCTTCGCCAAGCGATGGCTCGCCTAGCCGTGCCAGCGTATCAAACACTGGTTGTGTGCGTGACGACCGCCGAATTTCAGTATTTAACGGAGTGAATGCCTGCCTCACTCACGGAACATCGGCAGACCAGAAGGTCAATCCTGCGCCGAACACCTTTAGCCTGGAGGTGTGGTTTAGCACTACCAAGAAAAGCAATGGACGACTGATGGGCTTTAGCTCGCTCTATGAAGGTGATTACAACGGCGGCGGACAGAGTGATCGCCATATCTATATTGACAAAGATGGGCGAGTCGTATTCGGTGCGTATAGCGGTGGCATCAAACTTGTCACGTCACAAGCTGGCGTAAACTATGCTGATAGTCGCTGGCATCACGTCGTTGCTACTATGTCGCCAAATGGTGCAGCATTGTATCTTGACGGTGCTAAAGTAGATACCAATGCATCTATGACTGCTGGCGAAAACGTACCAGACGGCGGCTACTGGAAAGTTGGCTGCGGTAAATTGACGTATTGGAAGAACGCTGACGGCAGTGACTACCAGGGTCCGAAATATTTTACCGGCAGCATGCAGTATAGTTCGGTCTATACAACCGCCCTCACCGAACAGCAGGTTCGTGACCACTACTTGGCAGGTGCGTCATAATAGTGTATAATATATGATTACGGGAAATTAGCTCAGTTGGCTAGAGCGCACGATTCACATTCGTGAGGTCACAGGTTCGAGCCCTGTATTTCCCACCAGTTTAATCATTATGTCTGAAATAATTGACAAAAAGATCATACCTTCTTCCCTGACAATTACGAAAGGCAGGTTCCGTAAAAGACCTGTTCCAGTGGAGTTTGAGGTGCGTCAGCGAGAGGCTCGAAAAACTCTGCCTTCTGAGCGACCTGATGTGACACTTGGAGTGGTTGGATTAGTAACGATTAACCCTGAGCTCATACACTATAGACTAGATATACAACAAGGCGGATATCACAAAGATCTGCGCTTAGTGCAAGACAGTAGCGAGAGAGTTACTGGAAATAACGAGAAGCTCATCGTAAATACCATAACCAAAGGGTGGCTCACTAGATCTGAAAACCCTGTAGTCTACGCGTGGTACGACAAGGACTACCTCAAGACTCGCAAATCCGCAGAGGCACAGATAACACCAGGAGCGCTATCTATCGGATGTTATGCACTACGCGACATTATGCGTACAGTACATGATACCGGAAAGCTACCAGAAGACCTACCTCTCACTAATGATGATATTCGCCAAGCAAAAAAATCAGAGTATCCTGGAGTCTATGTAGAAGGCTGTCCTGCTCACGCCTTCTTTGAGCTCGTTGAATCTGCGTATCGCTAAAGTTACATTTAATATTGACTTTTTCTACTCATTGTAGTATTATATTTTGAGTGTTTAGAAAAGTTACGGTAAATGTGGGCGTATTTGATGTGCCTCCTCACGAGTCATCTACAGTACCCATTGGCTTGGCGATCCCTGGTGCTCGTGAACCAGATGGCATAGATCTAGTTCTCAGTTCGGATGGAATGCACGAAGATTTATATGCTGCATATTTAGGCCATCTGACACCAGAACAGCGATTAGCGATGCCTGGCGAAAAGAAGCATCACAGCGCTGAGTTGGGACTTGGCGTGTTTGACGAGAACATTGACAGGCTACCGAGCATTATTCCCTTCAAGCAAACCACCGAAAAAACCATGGCAGTTACTGAACCAGCACGACGATTGGCGCTATGCGCCCTGCATGTCGTCTTGTATGAGCGATATGATCTCGGCCCATTTAGAAACACCATGGGCACCGTGCAGCTATCCAGGCGCGCCATCGCCCGAGCGGCCAAAGAAATAGCATTATAATAATCACTCAAGGAATATGTCAGAAACATTATCATTCACTTCAACCATCTTAGAGCCAGACAAAGTTAAGCGCGAAAATCCTCGCCCTGCTGGGTTTGCGATATTTTCTCAAACATTAAAGAAAACAACAGCTCACTTGGTAGTTACTCCAAGCGGCAATCATCAGTCAAGCTATGAAAAATTCTTATCATTACATCCACCTTTAAAGACAGAGCGGAAGTCATGGAATCCTGACAAAACACCGTTCTTACCAGATGAACCGTTTCTTGCTGTAGGCCTTGCCTATCCACCACTTCACCCTATCCCTGCTGTTTACGGGGAAGACCTCACAGAATTCGGTAGACCTTCACGTGGACTGCGCATAAGTAAGACGCAGCTAGATTTAGCTACTTGTGGTCTTTTTGTAGTGATGAACGGCATAACAGAGAAAATGAATGACCCAGAACTACCAAAAATTAAGCTGCAAGAAAGACCAGATGGCATCACGCGTGCCGTCACATTTACTCCTGAACAATTAGACGAAGCACAGACATACGTGTTATAATAACCCTAAAGGAAGGTCTGTGATTAACATCAGACCATATTTTTATGAAGGACGCTAACAAGATTCGAAACATTGCCATTATTGCCCACGTCGATCACGGCAAGACGACCATGGTTGATGGGCTGCTCAAACAGTCGCGCACATTTCGCGACAACCAGGCTGAGATGAGCCAAGAACTGATCATGGATTCGGGCGATCAGGAACACGAACGCGGTATCACCATCACCGCCAAACAAACCTCGATTTTTTACGGTGATTATAAGATCAACATCATCGACACGCCGGGGCACGCTGATTTTTCGGGCGAGGTCGAGCGAACACTGCAGATGGCGGACGGCGTCCTGCTGATCGTCGATGCACAGGAAGGGCCGATGCCGCAGACTAAGTTTGTATTGAGCAAGGCGCTGGAGCTGGGATTGAAGCCAGTGGTGGTGATTAATAAAATTGACAAACCTGCCCGGCGAATTGCCGAGGTTGAGGATGAGCTAAGCGATCTGTTTTTGGAGCTAGCGACCGATGATAGTCAGCTGCATTATCCGATTTACTACGCTATCGGGCGCGACGGCAAAGCGTGGCGAGAGATTCCTGCTGACCCGAGCGACAACGCTGATCTCACGCCGATTTTTGAGGCAATTATCAATGATATCCCGGCGCCGAGCGTCACAACTGACGGTGGGTTTCAGATGCTGGTGACCAGCCTGCAGTACGATACCTTCCAAGGTAAATATGCCATCGGGCGGATCGCTCGCGGGTCGGTCAAGCGCGGGCTGGTGGTTAGCCTGATGAAACAGGGCGAAGTGTCAGGTTCAGCGCGAATTGAGAAAGTTTTTGGTTACCGCGGGCTGAACCGTGAAGAGCTTGACGAGGCATTTGCTGGCGACATTGTGGCGCTGGTTGGCGTGAGTGAAGCGCACATTGGCGATACGATTGCTGATAAAGAACAGCCTGAGGCCTTGCCGGCGATCGCCATTGAAGCGCCGACACTGAGCATGTACCTCGGCCCGAATACCAGCCCGATGAAGGGGCGCGAGGGCGAATTTACCACCTCGCGGCAAATTGGCGACCGGTTGCGGCGAGAGCTGGAAACTAACGTGGCGCTGCGCGTCAAGGAAAACGGCATCGGCTTTACGGTGTCTGGCCGCGGCGAGCTGCACTTGAGCGTCTTGATCGAGACCATGCGGCGCGAAGGCTTTGAGTTTGAAGTCGGCCGCCCGCAAGTGGTCACCATCACCGAGGACGGCGTCGAAAAAGAGCCAATTGAAGAACTACAAATCGAAATTAGCAGCGAATTCATCGGCGCGATTAGCCAAGAGTTAGGTGCGCGCCACGCTGAAATGAAATCACAAGAAACCACCGCCAGCGGTGCTACTCGCATCACCTATGTGTTGCCGACGAGGGCGTTGATTGGCCTGCGCAACGTACTATTGACCGCCACCAAAGGCACCGTGATCATGAATTCCCTGCCGTGCGGCTATCAACCGCTGGGCGGCAAATTACCAAAGACCCGCGGCGGCGTGCTCATCGCCTTTGAAGCTGGCACGACAACGCCATATGCGCTGCAGGCAGCCGAGGCGCGCGGCGAACTTTTGGTCGGGCCGGGCACGGAAGTGTACGCCGGGATGATCGTCGGTATTTATAACCGCCAAGAAGACATCGAAATTAACGTCTGCAAGGCTAAGCACCTCACCAACATGCGCTCCAAATCGTCCGATGGCACGGTGCAGCTAACACCATTTACGCAGTTTAGTCTGGAGCAATGCATCGACTTTATCGAGGATGACGAACTGCTGGAAGTGACGCCAAAATCTTTGCGTCTGCGTAAACGTTACCTCGACGCTAATGAGCGAAAGCGCGCCGCCAAGAGATAAACCCGCACCTTACCTATGAAAATCGCCCCAAGCTAGGGGCGATTTTCGTGGATGGAGTAAACCAAAATTAGTCCACCAATGTTTCTTTGACGCGCTTTGAAACCACAAAATATAGTGACAGTAGTCCAGCAACGATGAAGTAGATAAATATTCCACCGATGGTGCCAACAATTCGTTCTGCATCAGAATCCTTGCGCATTGAGGCAATGATAATCTGAAGCAAGGTAAAATACGTCGCAGACGTCATGTATGCGGCGATAGCCAGATAGCGGCCAACTTTTTTCTGCAGACTAATCAGCACGACAGCGGTAAAGGATAGAATAGCAATGATTGGCGCAAAGATGATCGACACAGCGCCTTCAGGACTGCTCAATCTTAGCACTGCACCGAAGAACATCAGTGTATAGATGATACCACCAAAGCCCATTAGCACTGTCAAAAATGCTAGCCAGCCTTTCACGCCTTTGAGGGAGTTTGCCATAACTACATACTGTACAGGTGCGGCCTGTGGCTGTGCAAAATATTGTTGATTGGTGTTTTCTTGCGTAGTTTGCTCAGAAACATGAGCTCCTGCAACCTTTGAGTTTTCTGTTGCTTTTTCCTGTGATGCTGTTGCCATAATGATTTACATTCTCCTTATGAAAATATCTGCTCTAGATTATACCATCGCAACCAGTTATAGTAAAAGTATGATAAAGAAAAATGTTGACCAATTTAAACGCTCTTTGGTGCGCACCAGCCAGCGCATCACACCCATCAATCGTAAAGATCCTGACGAATTATTTGGGCATCTATTTCACGAAGTCCAAGCGCAGCAAATTTACCAAGACGGCAAGACATTTGTCGATGTGGTGCCAAAAAAGCGCTGGCGACGCATCCAGCGAGAATACCTGGAAGCCTCAAAAAAACCCGATTTTAATCTGCAAGAATTTGTCAATCAACATTTTTATGATTTTAATCCGTCGCACGCAGGTCACGTGCCTCAGCCAGCCGAATCAGCGCGCCAGCATGTCACGCAGCTATGGCCGCAACTGAGGCGCCAAGCTCACAAAGCGTCGGGCTCGCTCATTCCCCTGCCGTACGACTACATTGTGCCCGGCGGACGTTTTTCGGAGCAATTTTATTGGGATACCTACTTCATCATGCTGGGCTTGGCCGTTGATAACCAATGGGAATTAATCAATGGCATGATGAAAAATTACTCCTACATGATCCAACGGTTTGGTTATATCCCGACCGCCAACCGAACATATTTCCTGAGTCGCAGTCAACCGCCATTTTTCTCTGCCATGGTGAAGTTGCTGGCGATGCGTCCACGGAAAGTCGGTGGCTCGAGCTTGGTACTATTGGAATATTTCCCGCTGCTATTGACAGAATACAAATTCTGGATGAAAGGACACAAACAACTTGATAGCGCCGACCAAATAGCCACTGGACGAGTAGTAAAAATGCCAAATGGCACTGTTTTGAACCGCTACTTTGACAATAAAAATACACCACGTCCGGAAAGCCGCCGCGAAGACATCGAGACGGCTCAGAAAAGCCCCAATGCCAACAAAGCAAAGATTTACCTGGACTTGCGAGCTGGCGCAGAGAGTGGCTGGGATTTCAGTTCACGTTGGTTTGGCGAGGCGTGCTGTATTGAAAGCATCCAGACGACAGATATTGTGCCAGTGGATCTCAACTGCTTGCTGTATGACCTAGAAATGACTATCGCTCAGTGTTACGGTATCTTGAAACAAAAAGCGCTGCGCAAAAAGTTCATTCAGTCGGCTGAAAAGCGCGCGGAAGCCATCAGAACATACTGCTGGAATGAAGCGACTGGATTTTTCTATGATTATAACTTCCGCACTGGTCGACAGATGCCACACGCGACGCTGGCTGGCGTCTTCCCACTTTACAATGGCGTCGCCACCAAGAAACAAGCCGAGCACGTGGCTGAAATGTTACAACGCGAGTTTTTGCGCGATGGCGGGCTTCGGATGACGCTGGTTGACAATGGCCAGCAATGGGATGCGCCAAACGGCTGGGCACCACTGCAATGGGTGGCGGTTTGTGGTTTGAAGCGGTACGGACTTGAAGAATTAGCGGAGGAAATCAGAACACGCTGGCTGGCTTCGACCGAGCGCGTGTTTGCCGACAAAGGCAAGATGATCGAGAAATATGACGTCGACAGTGAGTCACGCATCGGTGGAGGCGGTGAATATCCGTTGCAAGACGGCTTTGGCTGGACCAATGGCGTGTACGCGGCGCTGTATGATCGGTTTGATGAGCGCTGCCCAAAGTAGGCTAATTCTTGGGCGGGCGCGGAATATCTTCTGGGAGAAATCCCTTTTCATGCTGAAAACCAGCCTGCCATTTGTAGTCTTTGGCGTAGCCTAAATCTTTCATTAGCCTGGTTGAGGCGTTACGAAGATGAAGCGGCACGGGCGAGTTTGGGTATTTTTGCGCCAGAGAAAAGGCGTCATTCATCAAGTCAGTAATCTCGCGCGACTTCTGGCTGCGAGCCAGGGCGATAGCGCAGTGAAATAGATTGTATTTGGCTTCAGGCAGCCCGACGCGCTCCACTGCTTCAAAGGTGGCGACCGCCAGACTCAACGCACCATTGCCAGCCAGCCCAATGTCTTCCGAGGCGAAAATCACCATCCGCCGCGCGATGAACTTCGGATCTTCACCAGCATCAATCATGCGCGCCAAATAATACGCCGCAGCTGTCGCATCACTGCCCCGCAGTGATTTGATGAACGCTGAGATGACGTCATAATGCGCGTCACCCTTTTTGTCATAGCCCGGTAGTCGCCGCTGGGCCGCTGCCTTGACCACCTCGGGCGTGACTTTCTCACCAAAACTCAATGCCAATTCCAAATTACCCAAAGCCACCCGCGCGTCACCGTCCGCTAATTCTGCCAGATAATCCAAAGCTTTGGGTGACACCCGCTTGGTTTGTTTCAAAGTCTTCAGCGCTCGCTTCAGCACCAATATAATTTCATCTTTGGTCAGTTGACGGAGCACCAACACCCGCGTCCGGCTGAGCAGCGGCGTGATCACCTCAAAGCTTGGGTTCTCAGTGGTCGCGCCAATCAAGGTGATCAGCCCACTCTCGACGTGCGGCAAAAAAGCGTCTTGCTGCGCCTTGTTAAAACGGTGGATCTCATCGACAAACAAGATTGTCCTCAACCCTAAATTCCAGTTCTGTCTGGCGTGTTCGATCACCCGTTCGACATCTTTCTTGCCACTAGTCACCGCTGACAACTCGACAAATTCAGCATTAACTTCACGGGCGATAATCCGTGCCAAGGTCGTCTTGCCCGTGCCTGGCGGCCCCCACAAAAGCAAACTGACCGGCTCAGCGCGCTTCACAATTTGGCGGAGCAGCTCGCCCTCGCCCAGCAAATGGCTTTGTCCGATCACCTCATCCAATTTCTGTGGCCGCATCTGTTCGGCCAGGGGTCGTCGATTCATATATTCATTATACCGCATTCGCATTCTCCTGTCCTGTATAGTAAAATGGTAGTGGTATCAGTTAAACGAGGAGGGTAAGTGAAACATATCACGATCAAACGTCGTCTGAGTGCTTTTACAGCAAGTTTAGTATTTGCACTCGTTGCGGTCGCGGCAATCGCCTGGCCAATTGCAACTTCATCAAACGCCAAAGCCGCCAGCCCAGCGCTCAACGCAACTGCGTATGAAGTGTCCAGACCTGGCAAACCACACAGCTTTGTCACAACGTCTCAAACAGAAATTCAACAAGCAGCCAAAAATGGCTTCACTACAGTGCGCCCTATTTTTATGGTGTCAACAACTGCAGGTAGCGGTTTGGTGCCAGTGTATCGCGCTGACGCAACACTACAAGACGGCAACTACACAAGTCTTTTGACGGTCAATAAAAATGAGGCTGACAATGCTTGTAAAAAGTACGGATTCACCTGCAAAGGAATCGCCTTTTACGCTCAAGCTGAATTGAAGGATGGTGCAGAGATGGTTTACCGCATGCGGTACAAGCATTTCAATTTCCGCCAAGTCATCGCCAAGGATCGACAAGATCTTCAAAAGGCCGGCTACGTTCAGGAAAGCAGAGAATGGTTTTATGTCAAGCCAGTACAACACAACAATGGTAACAATGTTGATCCAGTAAAAGACGGTAAGTTCTCCATTGCGGTCTATCCTGACACGCAACAGGAAGTCTTCCAATGGTCAGGCAATCAATTCGCTGCCCGCACCAACTGGACCGTGAAAAATAAGGAAAAATACGACATCCGCTTCTTAGCTCACACTGGTGACATGGTCACTTCTGGTGGACATGAAGGCATTGATAAACCAGATCAATACATCGTTGCGTCCAACGCATTCAAGACTATTGACCAGGCAAACATTCCTTATTTGACCACCATCGGTAACCACGACACAAAGGCTGTTTGTGGCGGCGGTGGCGCTTGTGACTGGCGACACACTAACGAATGGGCACGAGACACGACAGTATTCAACCGATACTTCTCTGCTACACGTCAGAAATTGTCAGCTAACCAAATGTTTGAAAATGGCAAAGTTGACAACGCCTACAAAACCTTCACCGCTGAAGGCAAACAATGGCTTGTCTTGACACTTGAGCTTTGGCCGCGCGCTGAGGCGGTCAATTGGGCGAAGAACGTCGTAGCCTCACATCCAAAGCACAACGTCATCGTCCTGAGTCACTCGCTGCTGAACGCTGATGGCTCAATCGGTACTGGGGCTGGATACGGCACCGGCAAACAAACCCCACGCTATGTCTACGACAATTTGATCTTGGCATATCCAAACATCCGTATGGCCTTCTCAGGACATGTCGGACAAGCAGCCAGCCGCGTTGACACAGGTAAGCACGGTAACAAGGTTGCCTCATTCTTGGGTGCATTCCACTCAAATGACTACAACCCAACTAGGATTTTGACGGTCGACACCATCAACAACACGGTGACGTCCGACATTCAGGCGGCTTCGATCCGCGATGCCTACAAAGCAAAATATCCAAACGCAACATTGCCAAACTACGACCAATACGACGTATCGTACTCAGGCATGAACTTTGTTAATCCATAACAAACACGGCAAACAAATCATGAGCCCCGTCATCAGGCGGGGCTACTTTATGTCAATCAATACACCACCATAACCAGGCAGTTGCAATACGTCACCGTCTACACGAATATCTGGGTTGGTACCAATGATGACACGGCCAGACTCCGGCAACCACACCGTTTGTGCTGAGTCCGCAAAGTTAATGTATATCTGCACTTGTTGACCGTCAAGCTGGCGGCGAAAACCTAAGACAAAGCCGTTACCAGTGTCTAGCTTTTCCATGGTACCGTGGCGTAAAATTGGCAGTTCATGTCGCAGCTCCAATAATTTCCGACATAGCCACAACAGCGAGCTTGGATCTTTCGTCTCTTTGGCGACATTGACCTGTTTATGATTAGGATGCACCGGCAACCACGGCAGCACATTGGCAAACCCGGCATAGCGAGAACTATTCCATTGCATGGGCGTACGCGCACGGTTGCGATCGTCCTGCAGTGAACAGTGGAAGCCGTCTTGCGCATCATGTTGCGTCAAATCAACGTCTTCCATGCCAATTTCATCACCATAGTACATCACGCTAACGCCTGGACACAGTAGATTAAGGAACTGCAACGCACGGGACCGCGGCAGTCCTAAGCGAGACGTCACGCGCGGCTGGTCGTGATTGCCAAGGCAAAAGAATGGCATATTCTCCCCTGCCGCTTCCAAATAGTTCACGATATTCCAGCCAGTATGCTCACCATGCCAATCGTTTTGCCGATGCTCCATGAAAAAGGCCGTAGCTTTCGGATGAACATGGATGACGTCGTGATATTGCTGCCAGATGTCACCAAGGCGCTCATCTGGATAGAACTCAAACACCATTTGCTTATCGTCATATTCATCGCAAACACTCGCCAGCTCGTGCAAATACGCTTGAAAATGCGGCCCGTGCTTGCAATGGTCATGAATATAGGCACCGTAGCTGTTAGAATCGCCATGAAAATCATAGTTCACGGTATCATCACGCAGTTCTGGATCTTTGGAAATTCCCCAGATGGCATCAACGCGCATGCCGTCCACGCCCATATCAAACCAAAATCGCACCACGTCTTTGATGGCCAGACGCACCTCAGGATTATCCCAGTTGAGGTCTGGTTGGGTTGGCAAAAATGAATGCAAATAGTACTGACCAGAATCAGCATCAAACGTCCATGACTTGCCGCCTGCCAAACTGACCCAATTGTTCGGCTCATGCCCGTCACTACCGTCTCGCCACACATACCAATCCCGCTTGGGATTATCCCGGTCAGAACGCGACTCAACGAACCACGGATGCTGGTCAGACGTGTGACACGGCACCAAGTCAATCATCACTTTGATATCGCGCGCGTGCGCTTCGTCCAACAACATACGAAAATCATCCAGACCACCAAACACCGGATCAACATTTTGATAATCCGCCACATCATAGCCAAAATCAGTCATGGGTGACGTGAAAAACGGCGAAATCCAAATGGCGTCAACGCCCAGGTCGCTGAGATAGTCCATCTTGAGCGTAATGCCGTTCAAGTCCCCGACCCCATCACCGTTCAAGTCTCGAAAACTTCGCGGATAAATCTGATACAACGATCCAACATCACGCCACGCTTTGGTCATGCTTTAAGTATAAGCGAGATGAGTGAGAATTGCTAGTATATTACAATAGCACGAAATATGGATGTACAGCTCGATTTTATATATACAACACAACGAGACACATTAACACTTAGGGCATACTACTATAGTTAGTAATTTCTCGGAAAATAACAACTCTACAGTCTCTACCTATAGATGCCTGTTACTGACATAGGGAAAATTAAGATAACAATCTTACGCGAGAGCTATCACTATATTTGGACTTCTCTCATTATCTCTTGAAGATTATCCTGATAACTAGCAGTGGACAGTAGTCTATCGCCCAGTATAATACAGTTGTATTTTTCTGGGTGTTCTATGTATTTATCAACACTATCCTGAATTGCTGAAAATATTGTTTGAGAATCCTGGTTCAAAAGATACTTTTCCGTAGCTTCAAACATTTTGTCTAAGTTATCACAGTCTGTTTCGTTCTTTATAAAGGAATCTATACAAAAGGGTAATTTATATCGACCAAGCTCAGATACCAGCCGCATATAGACTAGATAGATGCCAAAATATGTTTGATTGCCTATAACACCGCTTGACTGTAATCCAGTAAATTTCTTAAAGCTTATCTTGTTTATGTCTGATCTTGGCATCAACAGTGAAAGTTGGTCTATGTACTTTTCATACAAAGATTTTATATCCTCCAAAGCTCTACGGATATTGCTCTTTAGTTCTTTTTCCTCTAATTTTAATTCACGAATTTCTATCTCCAGCTTACCTACTTCAGTTTCTAGGGTCTGAATAATTTTTGCAAATTCTTCTTGTGATCGTTTTTTAGATGCCTGACTTATATAGTCGTTAAGAGACTTTATTTCTGGTACACTTCTTATCTGATCTGACAGTTTACGATATTCTTTTAACGCCGTCTTTTCCTCTAAGTACGCCTCATTTACTTTTCTTTCCAATACATCAATGTCCTTTTTGATAGAAGCTATCATAATCTTAAGCTGGGATACGTTAGACGAAATATCCATCCTTGTTTGTACCTGTTCAATTGTAAGTTCAGATTTACAATGCTTACATTTAGCCTTAATTCGTTTATAGTCATCTTCGTACATCTTTAAAATACTACGATATTCCGCTTCGCTCTTTCTTTTTTGATCATAGATTCTTTGAAGCTTTATCCTCTCTGTCTTATGTCCTATATATTTTTTGTTGGCCGTATTTATAAGGCTAATTAAATTGTCGATGCTTTGTTTACTGAAACTATCAAGACTTTCGGTAAGAACGATATTTGAGTTAAAATTATCATTCTCAATATAATCAAGAAAAGCATTCTTGATGTAGCCATGTTTAGCTTTCGCATTAGAATGTTGCTTTTGTTTTTTTGAAATCTTTGCGCTTAATTTCATTTCTTCATCGTCAGATATACCGAGAACATATTCAAATATCCTATCGGGTACTTTTTTATACATTGTAAGTTCATTAGTAGATGCGAACAATCTTCCCGACCATGAGTCATCTTGGTCTATATAGAATGGTACAATGAGTGCCGAAGGATAAGCTACGGAAGCAACTTCGTCTGATGATTTATTCTTAAGTTTTAAGTCAATATCAAGTTGGTCGCTGAGCCAGTGTGTGTATTCGGTGGGACTTAGCGAGTTATCCCTCCCAGATACATAATAGAGATTTTCATGTCTAATAACATAAAGATCCTCCCTGGTTATTTCGTTAAAAAGACTAAGCTTTATTGACATTTTTGATATATCCCAACCTGTTGGAAATTTATTTATCTTGAAGCCTAGACCGTAATATATAGACTTTATTAGACTTGACTTACCTTGACTGTTATATTGACTAATTATTAGATTGGCCTTATTCCCGAAAGTGTATTCTCCTGACTCGGCGTTCTCATGGTCTACTATTAGTACCCTTTTAATTATCATAATATTCCTTTTCATAAATTACCTGGCTATATGCATCAATAACTATAGCTTCACGAATTAAAGTATCTTTAATGTTTTTAAAATCCGAATTTTCAAGTAAAGATGATACGACCTCTACTTCATTTATTTCTATAATATCAAGCTTCTTAATAGCTGTTTCTATATCAGCATAAACAGCCCCATAGAGTGCAGCTATAGAAACCCTTTTCTCAATCAAGGCTTCTTGTTTAGGTATACTATAATTAAGTTTTTTGATTATATTCTTAAAGATTTCTAGTTTATGGGAGTGCGAAAAGATATTGGAGAGATCTTTTGGGGTAAATTTTTTCTTTTCATAATCATCTTCGCTCTTAGCCATAAGGGCGCTCCTTTGATCAATCTGCCCGCTTAGTTCTTCTAGTGATCTCCGCCCATGATTGTTGTCTACTGGTATTCCCATTGACGCCATAATTCCTTGTATATAAATAAGGAACTCTGATTGATCGTCCTTAAAATTGGTTAACGCAACTCTTGCTCGGGCAAGTTTTTCTTGCGGTATATTTGGTGAGTTCTTACTTATGGTTTTTATAGCCTCACTACTATACTGAAATATACTTGCGCCTTGTGTGATTAGAGTTGCATCAACTTTTTCTAGAGTTTTATCTATGTTTTTAAAAGCAGGGGATACTATTTTGTAAAGGTCATTTTTTCCTGTTCCGTGGGACATATTCTTTTCAATCACCGATGGCTTTCCTTTGTGTTTTTTTGAAACAGTGGCAAGGCTCATTGTTGCGCTTTTTGCCTGTATATATACAGTCCTGAATGATGAAGAAAATACTATGTCATCCTCAGCTTCTATAGCCAGTTCGAAGTCCTTCTCGAGAAAGTGCAAGACTGCTATGAGCATAGCGATAGACTTTTGGTAATTGAAGCCCTTTATAGCGCTTGCGCCACCATTATCAATTGTCTTCATAGTAAGGTGATTATAGCATAGACTGCTGTCTTCGTGATATGTATATTAAAAATCGAGCTCAAAGCTCGACATCTTAAGTTGGTGCGGGTTAGGAGACTCTAACTCCTGGCCTCTTCCATGGCAAGGAAGCGC
>ERZ772764.172-NODE-172-length-46990-cov-6.249963_pt1 | contig 46990 bp, 46 predicted proteins | sample MGYA00512163_ERZ772764 | MGnify/ENA primary metagenome ERZ772764 (study PRJEB29015, sample SAMEA2737903) | human oral metagenome | biome: human oral; feature: human-associated habitat; material: dental | place: China | collected 2094 ... | reverse complement strand
AGCGCTTGCCTTACAAGCAAGATGTCGGCAGTTCGATCCTGTCATCGCCCACCATCGAGAAAAACCTCATCTTTCGGGATGAGGTTTTTGTTTTAGTTGCTTGCGGTAACGGGAGTAATCGCGTTACCGTTTTTATATGGGAATAGGCACGTCCGGCAGTTTGCCCGTATCAGTATTGGCGATTTTGCTGTACGCGTTTGTTGCCGACAACCATTGTGCGGGACAGACTCTTGTAAGCCATATCGGTGAAGAAGAGGAAGCCGAAGAGGAAGACGAGACCGTAATCCCAGGTCAGTACTTCCGTTTGCCCGTAGACGTAGAGGCAGCCGCTCGTCAGGATGAAACTGATATAGAGAGCGATTACGGCGCACCAGGTCCGTTGGCCTCTGTCACGAAGAGTATAAAAGCGTTTGAATTTAATATAAAGGACAATTGTTGAAAATACGAGAACGCCTCCGACGGTTGCCGAAACAGTAACGGGTGTTTGGAAAAAGAAACCTGTAAGTAGTATAATCATAAGCAGGAGGGTCCACAAAAAGATGCCGATTTGCAAGTGTAAATCTCTTTGCGGGTCAGATATATCGTAATCGCGGTGACGTTGCCTGTGACGTGACATGAGGAACTCCTTTCCATACTGCATGGTCTACGTTATTATAGCACATTGCGCCGAATCTTCGGCAGAGGAGAAATGAATAATGAAACCCGTTAAAGCCTATGATCTGATTATTATCGGTGCCGGTCCCGCCGGTATCTTTACGGCTCTGGAGCTGGCCGATAAAGGACTGAAAATCCTTATGGTCGAAAAGGGGCAGGATATTCGTGAGCGTATAGTGACAAGCCGCAATAAGAATGCGCCCGCCAAAGACAAGATGCGTAACGTCGTCTGCGGCTGGGGCGGTGCCGGCGCCTTCAGTGACGGGAAGCTGACTCTGACGACCGAATTCGGCGGTAATCTGGATGACTATATGTCCAAGGCCGATTTGATGGAGAAAATCAATTATGTAGACGATACATACTGTCTTTTCGGAGGCGCTGAACGTAAAGTATACGGTGACGAGCATACGGAGCTCATCCGTGATCTGCAACGTAAAGCTACGGCGGCGGACTTGCGTCTTATACCGGCGCGTATCCGTCATTTAGGGACGGATGTCAATGCGGAAATTCTGACGAATATGCGCGATTTCCTTGAAGGTAAAGTAGATATCATGGCCGATACGGCAGTGGAACACATTGTGGCGAAAGAGGATGAAATCAAAGGGGTCATCATTGGCGGGCAGCTTTACAGCTGTCGTTATCTTGTCAGTGCTCCCGGCCGCGAGGGATCCGAATGGTTTATGGAAGAAGCGGAAAAACTCGGTATTCAGTTGACCAGTAACGCCGTGGATATCGGTGTGCGTGTGGAAATGCCGGCGGAAGTTCTGGAATCTATTACAGATGTCATCTATGAATCGAAGCTTGTTTATTTCAGCCGTTCATTTGATGACCGCGTGCGCACGTTTTGCATGAACCCTTATGGTTTTGTTGTTGAAGAAAATAATGACGGCCTGCTTACGGTAAACGGCCATAGTTATGCCCATAAGAAGAGTGAAAATACGAATTTTGCCGTTCTTGTTTCCAAAAAATTTACAGAACCTTTCAGGGAACCGATTAAATACGGTAAATATATTGCCAACCTTGCGAATATTCTCGGAGGCGGTGTTATAGTGCAACGTCTGGGGGATCTTAATGACGGCCGTCGTTCTACGCCTGAACGAATCATGCGCGGACTCGTCCGCCCGACTATGGACAAGGCAACGCCCGGTGACTTGTCGCTTGTTTTACCGTACAGGCACTTGCAGGATATTAAAGAAATGCTTGAAGCGTTGGATAAGGTGGCGCCCGGCGCCAATTCGCGGCATACCCTTTTATACGGGGTGGAGGTTAAATTCTACTCGAACCGCATTGAATTGAGCCCGAATCTGGAAACGAAGATTAAGAATTTTTTTGCTATCGGCGACGGCGCAGGGATTACACGCGGCCTTATTCAGGCATCGGCGGCAGGCGTAACGGTCGGGCGGGAAATAGCCGTCCGTGAACGGGAACGTCGTTAAGGATACTGTATTTAATGCCGGAACGGGGCGTCATATTTTTATAGCTATGGGGACCTGTCTGTTGCGGGCTGTTTGATATTCTTTCCTCAAGGATGGACCATATTTTGTATCCCTGTCGGGAGCGGAAAGGTTCAGCAAAAAAAATAAGTGACCTTTTAATCATTAAAAAGAGTAATCATACTTTGCATAATTTATTACCATCCATAATCGGCAGACTGCTGATTATGGATATTTTTTATAAATATTATGCGAAAAATGAGAACAAAGATATAATATATAAAGTCTATACAGAAAGGAGGTCAGTCAGTATGAATTTTTGGAAAGAGCGGATTTCAAGACGGCAGCTTATTAAGAGTGCGGTCGCCGCTACAGCCGCCGCCACTGCAGTGCCGAACCTGATTTCGGCGGGTTATACGCCGTTTAAATCCGATTCTTTGGATGTCTGGACTTGCGGGGGATTATCGGAGGCCTTTCTTCAGATAAATGATTTATATGAAGCGAAAACCGGGCATAATATTCAATATACGGGTGCGTTTGCGGGCGCACTGGGCAAGGCTCTGTTGACCCTTAAAGGGCAGACCGAGGTTTTCGGTGCGCGCGGCCTGGAGCTGGCGCAGAATATGCGCAAAAAAGGTATCAGCCTCGGGTTTAAACCGCTTTGTTTTACAGATTATGTCATTGCAGTACCGAAGGGCAATCCGGCAGGCATTCGTGACCTTAAAGATTTGTCCGAACCGGGTGTTCGGGTTATGTTGCCTTTAGGCGCGTCTCCACCGGGCAGCGCCTCCGTTCAGGGGATTTTGAAAAAGTCGGGCCTTACGGATCCGATCATGCAAAACATGACTGTCAATGAAACGTGTGTTATCAAGATGCTGTGCGGTCTCATTGAGGGCAAAGGCGATGTTTCCATCATTGAAAAACGGCTTACCACGCATGCTCGTTTCAAAGATAAGATTGAATACATGCCTATTGAACCGAAATTTATCCCGCCTGCACCGCTTACTTTTACCATTAATATCATGAAGTATGTTCAGGATAAAAAGCTGGCAGATGACTATGCGGATTTTGTCCGTTCCGAAGAAGGCCAGTCAATTCTTGAGAAGGGCGGTTTCACGTCCGTTCATTCGGCTCGCGGTCTGGATTTAATAGAAAGGTTCGGCGTAAAAGATGTCCAATAATGCAAAAACAAAAGAATTTTACCTTCCCAAGCTGCGTCGTCTTGTACAACTCGTTTTCCTCGCAGCCATGGGTAAGTGGATCTATTACGGAATATTCCGATGTCCCTTTATCGTTCCCTTTGTCAATTGTGAACGATGTCCTGTCATCACCTGTTGGGGACGTATTACCGCTTACTTCTTCGGTTTCTGGCTCTTTATTCCGCTTCTGGCCGTCTTTTTGGGACGTGCTTTCTGCGGTTGGCTCTGTCCGAGCGGTTTCGTCAATCAACTGCTCGGTAAATTGGCCGTTACGAAGTTGAAAGTTCGTAATAAATACATGCGTTTGGCACAAATCGGCATGGTTCTGACCGTCTTCATCGGTTTGTGGGTATACTTTGCCTATGATAACCCGCGCGTCATGATTCCGATCCGTACGAGTGATGAATATTTTAATGCCGTCATCATGTCCGTCCGGTTTTCCGATTGGTACTGGGCCGTTCGTACGGTCATAGTCGTTTCGCTCATTGCGGCGTCACTTATTATTGCCAACTTCTGGTGTCGTTTTGTATGTCCCGTCGGCGGAGCGATGGAACTTGTCCGCAAGATTTCTCTTTTCCGCGTTTATAAGACGGCAGCCTGCGACAATTGTGATGCATGTTTGCGTAAGTGTGAAATGGGTACGCGTCCTGACGAAATGAACTGTACTAATTGCGGTGATTGCCTGAATGTGTGTCATGCCGATGCCATCAAATTCGGGCGAAAGGGTAAAAATGATGACAGGCAGTAAGATGCAGTTCTTCCTTAATAATCACCCCTGCTTCAATAAGGAAGCGTCTGCCAATTGGGGCCGCGTACATTTGCCGGTTGCGCCGCACTGCAATATCCAATGTAATTTCTGTAACCGGATGTATGATTGTGCCAACGAAAATCGTCCCGGCGTAACCCAAAAGGTATACAAACCTGACGAAACGGTCCCGTATCTGGAAAAGCTTTTTGCGAAGCGCAGTGATATTTCCGTTATCGGTATTGCCGGACCGGGGGATCCTATGGCTGATGCCGATGAAACTCTGACTACTTTCGAGAAGTGTAAGGCCCGGTTTCCTCACCTTATGCTCTGTCTCTCAACGAACGGACTGGCGTTGCCCGAACATATTGATGAAATCGTTTCTGTAGGCGTCAGTCACGTGACCGTTACGGTTAATGCGGTTCGGCCCGAAGTAGGCGCCGATGTCTATGCGTGGGTGCGTTATAACGGCATAACTTATAACGGCATTGAAGGTGCGAGAATTCTCTTGGAACGCCAGGATGAAGGTATTCGGAAGTTGAAAGAAAAGGGCATGATCGTAAAAATCAATACAGTCGTCATTCCCGAGGTCAATATGGATCATGTTCCTGAAATCGCTGCCAAGGCGAAGGCCTGGGGTGCGAATATTATGAACTGTATGGCCATGATTCCCGTTCACGGCACTCCTTTTGCAGGCAAAGAAACACCGTCTCAGAAAGACATTCATCGCTTGCGTCAATTTATCGGGCAAAATATGCGGCAAATGACCCATTGCAGCCGTTGCCGTGCCGATGCCTGCGGTAAACTCGGGGCAGAATAGACGATAAAAGACTTGGCCGGAAGAGCAGGTCTTTTACTCCGTCAGCCGCAAATGGTGTGTAATGCTTTTATGGCTGTATCAATGTCCTCTTTTGTGTTAAAATAACCGAAAGAAAAGCGTACAGTTCCGCAGGGGAAAGTGCCTAAGGTCTTATGGGCCGACGGTGCGCAGTGAAGGCCGACGCGAGTTAAAATGCCGTATTCCGCCTCTAAGCGGACGGCTATTTCCGAGTTGTCCATGGCCTTGGCAGCTATGGAAACGACGGCTGTACGATCAATGATATCCGTCCTGCCGGCAACGGTAATGCTTGTCATATCGGCGATTCCCGTGAGAAAGTGTTCTGTTAAAGACAGTTCCTTTTTATGGATGGTTTCGATACCTTCCGTGCGGACGAATTCCAGGGCCGCATGAAGACCGATAATCCCGGGAAGGTTCAGCGTGCCCGCTTCGAACTTATCCGGCAGAAAATCCGGTATCTCTTCCGTATGAGAGAGGCTGCCTGTGCCGCCGGCAATGAGGGGTGTCATTACTTCGGCGAGTTCATCGGTGATGACAAAACCGCCGATGCCCTGCGGGCCGAGGAGCCCTTTGTGACCGGTAAAGCAGAGGACGTCAATGTTCATCTCCGCCATATTGATGGGGACTGTCCCCGCCGTTTGCGCCGCGTCGACAATAAAGAAGAGATTATGCTTCCTGCAGAACGCGCCTACTTCTTTTAAAGGCATAACGGTACCGCATACATTAGAAGCATGGGTCATGACTACGGCTTTTGTTTCGGGCCGGACATAGTTGTCCATCTCTGTGAGGATAAGGCTGCCGTCTTTATGACAGGGAAGCCTGTCAAAGGTAAGGCCTTCTTTTTCCAGTTGCACGATCGGACGCATAACGGCATTGTGCTCCATTTCCGAAACAAGGAGATGGTCACCTCTGCCAAAAAGTCCTTTTATGACCATGTTTAAACTCATAGTTACATTCTGTGTAAAAATAACATTTTTCACGTCGCTGCCGCCGAAGAGTTCTTTCAGCCAGAGTCGGGTCATGAAGACTTTTTCTTCCGTGTCGTAAGCGGGAGCATAAGAGCCGCGGTTGATATTGACCCCGCTGTTTGTGATGAAATCACTCATGGCGGCGGGTACGGCCGCCGGTTTCGGAAAGGTTGTCGCGCCGTTGTCCAAGTATATTCTTTGCATTTTCTGTCTCCTCCATGTAAATTTCCTTACTCCGTTCAGTATAGTGGACATGGGGAGGTTTTTCAAATATCCGGATGAGAAATATTAATAAGGATATTTAAATACAGAAAAATGAAATATGTAATGCAGAACGGTGCAGTTTTCGGATTTGAAAGGAGGATTTATTTTGGAATTAACACATGAGAAACGAGCTATTATCATTGCCGGTTTAATCATCGGCGCTATCGCCGGATTCCTGGTTCTTGCCGGAAATCCCGCAAACATGGGTTTTTGCATTGCCTGCTTTGTCCGCGATACTGTCGGCGGGCTGGGGTTGCACCGCGCCGCGCCTGTACAGTATATTCGTCCTGAAATTATCGGTCTTATTTTAGGTTCGTTCTTCTTCTCGCTTATCCGCGGTGAACATCAGACGAAAGGCGGTTCGTCGCCGTTGACGCGTTTTGTCCTCGGCTTTTTCGTCATGATCGGGTGCCTCATGTTCCTGGGTTGCCCCTTCCGCCTGATTCTTCGTCTTGCCGGGGGTGACTGGAATGCCATTATGGGATTTGTCGGTTTTGCTGTCGGCATCGGTATCGGCACGATTTTCCTTAAAAAAGGGTATTCTCTGAAACGCACATATACGCTTACCAAACTTGATTCGGCAGCGATGCCGGCTATTACGGCTGTTTTATTGATTCTTCTCGTTACGGCTCCCGCCTTTATCTTCTTCAGTGAAAAAGGGCCCGGTGCAACGCATGCATTCTGGGCGGTATCCCTTATTGCCGGGCTCGTAGTCGGCGGCTTGGCGCAGTATACGCGTCTTTGCATGGTCGGCGGTATCCGTGATATAATTTTGTTCCACGAAACAAAATTGATTATGGGGTTTGTAGCTGTATTTGTTGCGGCATTTCTCGTAAATCTCGCATTCGGCAACTTCCATCCGGGCTTCGCTAATCAGCCCATTGCCCATACAGACGGCCTGTGGAACCTTCTCGGCATGGCACTTGCCGGTTTCGGCAGCATTCTTCTCGGCGGTTGCCCTTTACGCCAGCTCATTTTAACGGGCGAAGGCAACTCCGACTCGGCAATTGCCGTTCTCGGACTCGCGACAGGTGCGGCATTTTCGCATAATTTCGGCTTGGCCGCTTCCGGTGCGGGCCCGACATTTAACGGTGAAGTGGCCGTTATTTTCGGGTTTGTCATAGCATTCATTATCGCCGTCGCAAATACGCGTAAGCAAAACGCGTAAAAAGGAGGGATTACGATGATAGACGCAAGAGGATATTCTTGCCCTGAACCGGTCATTATGGCAAAAAAAGCGTTGGAATCCGGTGAACAGGAATATGAAATGATGGTTGATACTCATACGGCCATGGAAAATGTAACTCGTTATGTATCGCGTAACGGGTATGCCGTTACTTCCACCCCGGAAGGCGGCGATTTCCGGCTTGTTTTCAAAAAGAAATAGAGACGAAAGACAGGTGTGATCATGCGTTATATCGCTACTTTTTACTCGCACTTCGGTGCCATTCGTTTTAAGAACGAAGCGCACTCTTCGGTGACGTCGATTGAATTGATGCCCGTGCCGCGAAACCTGAGTTCGTCTTGCGGCACGTGTGCCCGTTTCGAGGCACCTGACGACTATACCTATCAATGCGATGAAAGTGGTGAAGTCGAACAGGTCGTTCGTGAAACGGACAACGGTTTTGAACAGATTTACAGTTCGACATAAAGGGTGATTACAATGAGCAGTAATATTAAATTAACGGAAATGGCGTCCTGCGCCGGCTGAGGCGCTAAAATCGGCGCCGGTGTACTGGCGCAAATGTTGGACGGCATTCCCCGCCACCACGATGATCGTCTTATCGTAGGGTATGATAAGAGTGACGATGCCTCTGTCTATGTAGTGCGCGACGATTTGGCGATTGTTCAGTCCGTCGACTTTTTTCCTCCTATCGTAGACGATCCGTATACGTTCGGACAGATTGCGGCAGCAAACTCGTTAAGCGATATTTTCGCTATGGGCGCTGAACCGAAACTGGCAATGAATGTTATGGCTATCAATTCGGCTATGGGGCAGGAGGCTGTGCGGGAAATTTTGCAGGGAGGCTACAGTAAGGCTTATGAAGCGGGCGTGCTTATTACGGGAGGGCATACCATTGAAGATAAAGAACCGAAGTACGGCCTTTCCGTAACCGGTTTCATGCATCCCGCTCAACTTCTCAGTAACTCGTCAGCCAGGGAAGGAGATATCTTGCTTCTGACGAAGCCGCTTGGCGTCGGTATTTTGACGACGGCCGCCAAGGTAGGCCTTGTTGATGAAACATTGGAACGGCAGCTCTTCAAAGAAATGGCGGAACTCAACAAGTACGGCCGTGATATCATGATCAAGTATGATGTACACAGCTGTACGGATATTACCGGATTCGGCCTTATGGGGCATGCTTATGAAATGGCGTCGGGAAGCGGTGTGACCATTCACCTGGATGCGGCGGACGTGCCGTATCATGAAGAAGCGATTGCAATGGCAGAGCAGGGATTCATTCCTGCCGGAGCTTATCGTAACCGTGATTATACGGAAGGCCATGTTCGCATAGAAGGTAATGTGAGCGCCCCGGTTCTGGATATTCTCTATGATCCGCAAACTTCCGGCGGCCTCATGATCGCTGTCAGTGAAAAAGACGCAATCGCTTTGGAAAGAGAATTGAAGGGCAGCCTGCCGTGCGGGCAAATCATCGGCCATGTAACGGCAAAAGAAGATGCGGACCTTGTTATTGACTAGGTGTATTGAAGAAGGCATACATCGTGTGGTGTATGCCTTCTTTTCGTATATATTCGTGTAAATAATCCCGTGAATGAGCGGGTTGTTTTAGCCGTAAGAAACGGACAGATCCTTAATGAATGATTGAAATTGATCGATCCCGCCGCATGGACTTTTCTGAAGTTGAAACGGGCGGCCTTTCGGAAACGCGCTTCAGTAAAAGTTGTACCGGAGTGCATGATACTGAGATAAGTTAAAAGACATAAAAAAAATCGCCTGATATAGTGTATAATAAAGAATATAAATTATATTCATGCTTGCGCACAAAGGAGAGAGTTAACGTGATTGAACGCTATACCAATGAAGCAATGGGTCATATTTGGAGTGAACAGAACGAATGGGATACGCTGAAACTGGTGGAAATCCTTGCCAGTGAAGCACAGGCCGAACTCGGCAATATTCCGAAAAAAGCAGCTGAAGAAATTCGTGAAAAAGCGGCTTTCTCCGTTGAACGCATTCATGAAATAGAAGCGGAAACGCATCATGATATTGCCGCTTTTGTTTCCAACCTTTCCGAAAATATCGGCGAAGCAGGAAAATATGTCCATCTCGGACTCACGTCTACAGATGTTAAGGATACGGCTTTGGGTTACATGTTAAAACAAGCTTCTGAGATTCTCCTGGCGGATTTGGAAGCATTCCGTAATGTCTTACGCCGTCGTGCCGTTGAATTTAAATATACGCCGACTATCGGGCGTACGCACGGCATTCATGCCGAAGCGACAACTTTTGGCTTAAAGCTCTGCGTGTGGCTTGCCGAAACGGAACGCAATATTAAACGCATGAAGCGTGCGAAAAATGTCGTTTCTGTCGGCAAAATTTCCGGGGCCGTCGGTACTTATGCGGATATAGATCCTTTCGTCGAAGAGTATGTCTGCAAAAAACTGGATATTACACCGTCGCCCGTTTCGACACAAACGTTGCAGCGGGACCGACATGCCGAATTCATGACGACCTTGGCCGTTATTGCCAGCTCAATTGATAAATTCGCAACGGAAATCCGTCATCTTCAGCGTACGGAAGTCCGCGAAGCGGAAGAATATTTCAGCCCCAAACAAAAAGGGTCATCCATTATGCCGCACAAGCGTAATCCCGTTACATGCGAACGTATGTGCGGCTTAGCCCGTGTTATCCGCGGCAATGCGCAGGCCGCTCTTGAAGATGTAGCGCTCTGGCATGAACGCGATATTTCTCATTCTTCCGTGGAACGCATCATTCTTCCGGACAGTACGATTGCCCTCGACTACATGCTCACCACGTTCACTCGTGTTATTGACAGGCTTATCGTTTATCCGGAAAAAATGATGCAAGATCTGAAACTTACAGGCGGCCTTATCTTCAGCCCCATTCTTCTTAATGCGCTTGTCGAAAAAGGCGCCGTTCGTGAACAGGCGTACCGTTGGGTACAGCGTAATGCAATGAAACGATGGCTTGAAGGGGAAGACTTCTTGGACAACCTGAAAAAAGATGAAGATATTGCTGCCGTCATGACAAACGAAGAAATTGAGGAATGCTTTGACGTTAAGAAAATGCTCCGCCACGTCGATACGATTTTTGCTCGTTTCGGCTTGTAAGATAACTGCCTGTACTTATATTGCTGCGGCGGTGCGGATGGTTTTTTCCGGAGGAGGTTTTTAGCTGTGTATTTTGATAACGCCGCAACGACGGCACATAAGCCGGAAATCGTTGCCAGAACTGTTTATGATGCGTTGGCTGCAGGAGAATACGGTAATCCGTCCCGCGGCGCACATGATTACGCCATGCGTGCTTATCGTATTATCGCGGCGGCTAAAGAAGATATAAAAACCCTTTTTCGCGCCGGTAATGCATATGAAGTCGCTTTCACGCATAATTCGACCGTTGCCTTGAATATGATTATCAAAGGGCTGTTAGGCGCAGGTGATCATATCATTTCGACGACATGGGAGCACAACGCTGTCCTGCGTCCTCTATATCAGCTTGAAGCGGCGGGGGCAAGCCTTGACTTTGTCACGTCCGATGCCGGGACGGGGGCCCTGCATTATGATGAATTCGAAAAACTTCTTCGTTCCGAAACAAAGGCCGTTGTTTGCAATCACGCGTCGAATGTAACAGGGAACATCATAGATCTTGATTTTATCAAGCGGTTTTGTAAGAAACACGGTCTTATGCTCATTGTCGATATGTCTCAGACTGCCGGTGCCTATCCGATCGATATGGCTGACGGTATCATTACGGCAGCCTGCTTTACAGGGCATAAATCTCTTTACGGTCCCGGCGGAACCGGCGGTATGGTCGTGCGCACAGGACTCGACGTGAAACCTCTTATTACGGGAGGCGACGGGCTGCATACCTTTGACCGTGAATTCCCTCATACCGTGCCGGGCGTCTTTGAGGCGGGAACGGAAAATATTGCCGGTATTGCCGGACTGTCAGCAGGCGTACGTTTGCTCCTGGAACGGGGGGAGGACGGGATCATGGCTACGCAGCAACATTTGGCAGATATTTTCACGGCAGGGATACAAGATATTCCCAATCTCACCTTATATGCCGATTTCCGGCGGCCCCGCGTTAATGTCTTTGCCGTCAATATCGGCGAAGCGGAAGCGGCCCTCGTCGGTGAGATTCTTTGGGAAGAATTTGAAATGGCTACGCGTGCCGGTTTTCATTGCGCCCCTCTCATCCATAAAGAATTGCATACGGATAAGCGGGGAATCGTCCGTTTTTCTTTCAGTCTTTATACGACGGAAGAAGAAGTGCGGGCGGCCGCGGCCGCATTGAAAGATATTGCCGCCCGTTGACCTTGTACTTGCGGAGGGGATATGAAATTTTTTGCCTCGTTACCGTTACCCGCTGCCGGAATAGCTTTGGCGACCGCCTCCTTAGGCCGGCTTTTGGGAGCATATGCCGTCTTTCTGCAAGACCTGTGCGGGCTGACAGCTGCGACGCTGTTAGTGTGCCTTCTGCTGCGCTATGTAAAAAGTCCTCTTTATAAAGAAGAAAAGGAGAACCCGTTGACGGCGCCGATTATTCCCTTATTGCCCATGACGATCCTCGCCCTTTCCGGCTATGGTTCCGAGCTTCATCCCGTGCTGGGGCTTTGTCTGTGGTATATAGGCTTTCTTTGGCACGGCTGGTATATTCTCGATTTCACGGAACGGACACTTCGTAATTTCCGGCTCGAACGGGTGCTGCCGTCGTGGTTTGTCGTCTATGTCGGTATTGTCATCTCGGTTATAACCATGCCTCTCACTGCAGACGGGACCATAGGGGCGATAAGTTCCTCCGTTCCGGAGGAACCCTTCAGCCGTATCGGGTTGGTAACAATACTTCTTGCTTGGGGGCTTACGGCCTATATTTTTATAGGCGGCCTTATTTTTTATCGTTTGCGATATATCCCTCTGAAGCCCTTTGAAATACCGACGCTGGTTATCTTTTCGGCCCCGCCGGCGCTTTGTCTTTCCGCGTACGTTCATACGGTGGGCTTGCCTGATTTACCTCTCTTGATTTTTCTTGCCGTGTCGGGGCTTTTTTTCTATATTTGCAGCCTTGTCGTTATCATTCGATTCTGGAGAGAACAAAAATTTTATCCGACTATGGCGTCCTTCACTTTTCCTCTCGTCATCTTTGCAACGGCCGCCCGCGGCACGAGTCTTGCGCTCCTGGGACCGGGACCGTATACTGCGGGTATTGCCGCAGTGACTACAATTATAGCTGCGGTTGTGACTGCAGGTACGGGTGTCGGGTTTGTACAGTATATGTGGCGGCAAAGAAAATTTACATAAACATAAAAATAAGGTCCGACTGTGCGGTCGGACCTTTGGCATATGCTGAGTTTATTCATATCGAAGCGCTTCAATGGGATCGAGCTTTGCCGCTTTTTTGGCCGGATAGATACCGAAGAAGAGTCCGATCCCGACAGAAAAGGAGAAGGATATGATGATCGGACTGATCGTGATAACCGGTGTAAAGGCGCCGCTTGATTTGACGGCTTCAGCGATACCTATGCCGATGAGAATACCCAGAAAACCTCCGATTACGCCGATAATGACGGCTTCGATGAGAAATTGGGTCATAATCGTTTCGTATGTTGCGCCCAATGCCTTGCGGATGCCTATCTCCCTTGTCCGTTCCGTGACGGATACCATCATGATATTCATGATGCCTATGCCGCCGACAATGAGGGAAATTGCGGCGATACTGCCGAGAAAGAGAGTGAGCATGGCGGTCGTGCTGTTCATGGTTTCCAAGATGCTTGTCAGGTTGTTGACGGTAAAGTCGTCTTCCTTGCCGTTTGTAATATGATGGCGTTGACGCAGCAATGCTTCCACCTGACTTTGTACTTCGTTGATTTTGTCGGGGGAAGATACCTGGATATTGATGGAACGAATGAACGTAATTCCCATGAGACGTTCCTGTGCCGTCGTTAACGGAACGAGAACAACGTCGTCCTGATCTCCTCCCATTGAAGCTTGGCCTTTTGGTTCCAGTACCCCTATGACTTTAAAGGGCTGGTTGTTGATACGAATATTATGGCCTACAGGATTTTCCGTGCCGAAGAGATTGGAAGCTACGGTCGGGCCGATAACCGCGACGCGATTACGAGAATCCAAGTCAGTCTGACTGATGAAGGAGCCCGATGTAACAATAAGCGACCGGATATTAAGGTATTCCGGGGTGACGCCATAGACGGAAGTGTTCCAGTTTTCATTGCCGTTGACGATCTGGTAGGCACTGTTTACAGTCGGCGCCACATAATCTATATTCTTGATTTTTTTCTTAATTGCCGTTGCGTCATCAAGCTTCAGTTTCTGTCCGGAGCCGGCTGCCGAGCGGACGCCGCGGGAGTTCGTTGAGCCCGGCGTAACGATGAGCATATTACTGCCCAGACTGGCGATGGAGTCGGTAACGTTCTTTTTGACGCCCATACCGATAGCAATCATGATGATAACCGCGGCAACTCCGATAATGATGCCGAGCATCGTTAAAACGGAACGCAGTTTATTGGAACAAAGCGCCGTTAAGGCAATGGAAATACTTTCTCTAAACAACATCCATGACCACCCCTTTGCCGGCGTCCTTCGTAATTACACCGTCACTCAGCAGCAATTGTCTGCTCGCACGGGCGGCGATTTCCGGTTCGTGAGTGACGAGAATGATCGTTTTCTTTTCCTGATGTAAGCTTTCGAAAATATCCATAATTTCGTGGGTTGACTTTGTGTCCAAGTTGCCTGTCGGTTCGTCGGCCATGATAATATGAGGATTATTGATCAGTGCCCTGGCGATAGCGACGCGTTGCCGCTGCCCGCCGGAGAGTTCGTTCGGTTTGTGGTGGGACCATGTGCCGAGACCGACGGCACGGAGCTTTTCCATGGCCCTTTCTGTCCGTTCTTCCTTTCCTATACCGGCATATACCAGGGGAAGGGCAACATTATCGAGGGCAGAAATACGACCCAGGAGATTAAAGTTCTGGAATACGAAGCCGATACTTTTATTTCTTGTTAAGGCCAACTCATTGTCGGACAAGTTTGCCACCTCTCTGCCGTCGAGTTTGTAAGATCCCGATGTAGGGCGGTCGAGGCAGCCGAGAATATTCATGAGTGTAGACTTACCGGATCCGGACGGCCCCATAAGGGCTGCAAATTCGCCTTCTGCAATTTGCAGTGTAATACCGGCAAGGGCGGCAAAATCCTGTGAGCCGATGCGGTATGTTTTGCGGATGTCCTGTAAGTCTATCATTATTTTATCCATATCTTTATCCTACCTTAAATGGGGGGGCCTCCGCCTTGGCGGCTTGATTTATTTTCGGTTGAAGTATAGGATACCGATACCTTTTCCCCTACAGAGAGGCCTTGTGTAATTTCGACGTATTCGTCACTGTATATACCCGTTGTAACAGTAACATTTTCCGTCGAGCCGTCTTCATGGACAACGATGACGTAAGCCCCGTTATTGTTGGTTTTAAGCGCCGCAATGGGAACAACGACAGCATTGTCTTTTTCTGATGTATTGATGTCGACGCGGGCTGTCATGCCGAGTCGAAGTTCGTCATTCGGGTCGTCAACGTCTAAGGTGACATAGTAATAAATGACACTTGCCGATGATGAGGATGATGTGGTGCTGCCGGTATTTGTTGTGTCCCATGAGTTACCCGTATCGGTTTGAGAAATTTTGGAGACATGGGCTGTAAATGTTTTGTTCATATATGTGTCTACGGTAAAGGTTGCTTCCTGACCGACCTTTATCTTGCCGATATCCGTTTCGTCGACTTTGGCGATGATTTGCTTTGTTCCCGTATCGGCGATGCGCATGATGACCGTCGGATTGCTGTTGCCTTGAACGGCCATTGTGCCGGGGGTCTTCGGTTCGCCGACGATGACGCCGCTCATCGGCGCCGTAATGACTGTTTCGGCAACGTCCGATTCGGCCTCGCTCAGTTCGCTGGCTGCCGTATCATAGGCGAATTTTGCGTCATCATAGTCCTGCTTGGAGCCGGCTCCTTGTTCGTACAAGTATTTGGTCCGTTCGAATTTCAGTTCCGCATTGGTCAGTTTGAATTGTGCTTGGTCTTTCTTAGCGGCGTAGTCCTTGCCGTCCAGTGTCGCCACAACCTGTCCCTTTTCGACCCGGTCATTTTCTTTAACCGGTACAGTACTCAGGCGGGCCGTAATTTTCGGTGAAACTTCGACAGAGTTGACCGGGCTGATAACACCGGTTGCCGATACAACGGATTTGATGTTCATGTGTGTAACTTCAACCGTGTCGGTGGCCGCACTGTTTTGTGATGTTGCCGTGTATTGAAAATAGGCATAGACACCGACTGCACAGCATGCTATGAGAGCTGCTGCAATAAGGGCCTTACGTTTTCGCATAAATAATTGTCTGGTTAATTTCATGTCCTCACCTGCCGGCAACAAAGCCGTTTAGAAAAATATTTTAAAGACTTGAGTACCAGTATACCATAAAAGCGGGAATATCGTTACTTTTTTTTGTGTATATACGGTATGAAATTTATGGATTTTTGATGAATCCCGTTTATAGTAAATTAAGGACCGTATTTTCATTGACAGTTTTTACAAAGGTGCTTATACTGAAAACAAAATTCAACAGGGGAGCGTAACAGCTGAGAGGAAGTACTGCTTCGACCCGGAACCTGATGTGGATAATCCCACCGTAGGAAACAATCGGAACTGTGACGGGGCATCTTTCAGATGGCTCCTTTTTTATGTAAAGGAGATATAGATGGAAACGTTAAAGACTTCTGTTATAAGTAACGGGTTGTTGTGGTTCGGTGCGGGGATTTCTATTGCCGAAATTTTGACAGGTATGCTTGTTGCGCCGCTCGGGTTTCGGCAAGGGGCCGCTGCTATTATCCTCGGTCATATTATCGGCGGTCTGATTATGTACGGTGCCGGTCTTATCGGTGCGCGTACCGGTTTATCCGCCATGGAAACGGTACGCCTTGCTTTCGGCCGCAACGGCAGCAGATGGTTTGCCTTTTTAAATGTTATCCAGCTTATCGGTTGGACAGCCGTCATGATTGCCGTGGCTGCCGTTGCCGCCGATGTGCTTGTACCGCTCGGCAATACAGTATGGAGCATTGTTGTCGGTGCCGGGATTGCCTTATGGATCGTCTTGGGCCTGAAGAACCTCGGCAGGATTAATATCGTTGTCATGGCAGCCCTTTTCGGGTTGACCGTATTCCTCTCCCATGTTATTTTTCAAGGTACATTGCATATTGCGGAAGGGAGTATGACCTTCGGCGGGGCTGTTGAACTGGCTGTCGCCATGCCTCTTTCATGGCTGCCCGTCATTGCCGACTATACGCGGACTGCCGAGAAACCCGCTGCCGCCACTGCAGGGAGCTGTCTCGCTTATTTTATTGCCAGCTGCTGGATGTTTTTCATTGGTATGGGTGCCGTCCTTTATATCGGTAATGACGACCTGGCCGGTATTATGGCCCAGGCCGGTATGGGTATTGCCGGTATTATAATTATTCTCTTGTCGACGGTTACGACTACGTTTCTCGATGCGTTGTCCGCCGGCATTAGCAGCAAGACCGTTGCGGACTCTTTTTCTGAAACGGGAGCGGCCCTTGTTGCCTGCATCATCGGCGTTGTCTTGGCGGTGGTTGCCGATGCCGGACAGTTCGAGGCGTTTCTGTACCTCATCGGTTCCGTTTTCGCACCGATGACGGCTATACTTTTGGCGGATTACTTCATTCTCGGTGCCGACAGAAGAGAGGAGGGCGTCAATGTCCTTAATATCATTCTTTGGATAGCGGGGTTCTGCCTCTATCGTCAGGTGCTTGATATGGATACGCCTCTCGGCGTAACCTTTCCGGTTATCGTGATTATTATGCTCCTGAGCATTGCTCTTCATAAGATTATAAAAAATTAGGGATGTTAACACAAAGACCCCGTTCGAACGAACGGGGTCTTATTTTTACCGTTTCTTTTTTGATTGTTTCTGTTGCTTTTGTGAGTCCTGCTTGTCTGAATTGTCCTTTTGCTCCTTGACGGCATCTTTTTTATCGCCGTTCTTATCGCTGTCCTTAGCGTCTTTGACCTCTTTGACTTCTTCTTTAGGTTCTTCGTAATATGCTTTGCTCATCCCCGCAGGAACCTCAAAGTCATCTGCAGGCGTGCCGCTTACCGCCGAAACCATATAGTCATGCCAGATTTGAGCCGGTACAGTGCCGCCGTAAATTTCGCCGAGGCTCTGGCTGCCCGTGTCATCGCCGACCCAAACGGCCGTTACTATATCCGGGGTGTAACCGATAAACCAGGCGTCATGATTGTCATCGGTCGTGCCCGTCTTGCCGGCAGCCGGACGACCGATGGAAGCGGCCGTACCCGTACCGCGAGTGATAACGCCTTCGAGCATGGAGGTCATTTCATAGGCCGTCTTTTCGGATATAACCTGCGTCTTTTGCATTTCGCTGTCCGAGCTGTTATCTTCGAGAACGTTACCGTTTCTGTCAAGGATTTTTATAATGGCTGTCGGTTTGATGTGAACGCCTTTATTGGCAAAGGTGCCGTATGCACTGGCCATTTCAAGCGGTGTAACACCTTTTGTTAAGCCGCCGAGGGCGGCGGAGGCCAGATTATCGTCATTCGGGCTGCCGTCTTCAACAAGCGTTGTAATGCCCAGTTTCTTGGCATTGGCAATGACGTTGGCAGGACCGACTTTATCGGCAAGCTGAACGGCAATCGTGTTAACGGAGAGCGCAAGTGCTTTCCAGAGAGGCATACTGCCCCGGAACGTGTTATCCGCGTTGTTCGGAGACCAACTGCCGTAGGATACCTTCTTATCTTCCACTGTCGTGTCGGGAGACATGTCGTGTTCCAATGCTGTCATGTAGACGAAAGGCTTGAAGGCCGAACCGGGTTGACGGACGGCCATGCTGGCGCGGTTGAAACTGTCCTGGCCGCGACCGCCGACCATGGCAAGGATGTAACCGTTTTTCGGGTTAATCGAAACGATAGCTCCTTGCGGCTGTGTCAAACCTTGAGCGTCTTTATGTGTTTCCGGCAGGTTATCCATGGCTGTGACGGCGGCATGTTGTTTGTCCGTATCAAGGGTTGTATAAATTTTCAGGCCTTCTTTATACAGTGCGTCGTCACCGTATTTCTGAGCGACTTCCTGGGTTACGTAGTCGATAAAGTATGCCGTTTCATCCGTCGCATCGCTCGTCGTCTTTTGTTTGATATCCAGCTCCGACCGCTTCGCTTCTTCCGCTTGTTGCGGAGTAATATACCCGTATTTTTCCATCTGACCGACGACGACATTTTTGCGGGCCGTCGCTTCACTGATACTGGAAGAATAATAATTCGGGCTCTTCGGCAGGCCCGCGATCATGGCGCATTCGGCAAGGGTTAATTCACCGACGTCTTTATTGAAGTACGTCTTTGCCGCTGTTTGAATGCCGTATGCGCCGCGACCGAAATAAATCTGGTTCATGTACATTTCGAGAATTTCTTTTTTACTGTATTTACGTTCCAGCTCAAGAGCCAACATGGCTTCCTGGATCTTGCGTTTTAGTGTCTGGTCCTGAGAAAGAAAGGCATTCTTGGCGAGCTGCTGCGTAATGGTACTGCCGCCTTGGGCGATGCCGCGATGTGTCACGTTGGCGGCGACAGCGCGGAGAATACCGATAGGATCGATACCGATGTGATCGTAAAAACGATTATCTTCCGCGGCAATAAAAGCATTTTGCAGATTTTGCGGCACTTTATTGATATCGATGGGCAATCTGTTTTGGTCGGAATGCAGAATGGTAATTAATTTACCCTGACTGTCAAAGACTTGCGATGACACGGCGGGACGCATATTATTGCCGACCTCCGGCAGGCTGTGATAGGCTGCGAAAATATAGCCGAACGTGAGGCCTGCAATAATGACGAGTACCAGAGCCGCCATGACGCGGAAAGAGTGGAGCGGTCCGCGTTTTTTCGCATGGTTGGCTCTGCGTCTGGGTGTATACATTATATCCTCCTGTACTATTTCGAATGTAATTTGCCGTACGAAATGTACTACATTTTATATTATCGTTCCTATTATATCGCATCTGTATGAGATAGGGAAATGTTTTTGAAACTGTGTAGACCGTTCGGAAACAGAATATAGCCTTATCTTCCCGCCTTTTATACATAAGGAACAGTGCACGGGAAAATAGAGTATGCTAATAAAATAAAAAATACTGTTTATCGTAAAACAGTTGACAGAAATAGAATAAGTGATATACCATAAAGAGGCGGGAATAAGAAATTAGTATTTACAAATGAGGATATCTTAATTGGAGGTAAAAGACATGGATAGAAACAGTGCTTTTATTTTATGGTTCGATGAACTTCGTCGCAGTGACGTTAATCTTGTAGGCGGCAAATCCTCATCTTTAGGTGAATTGACGTCCGCTACGAACGTACCTGTACCGTACGGCTTTGCAACGACGGCGGAAGGCTACAGATACTTTATGACGAAGACGGGCCTTGATAAGAAGATAAAAGAATTGTTGAAAGAGCTGACCGATGTAGAAGATCCTGTACAACTTCGCTCGGTAACGGCAAAGATTCGTGAAGCCGTTTGTGCTGAAGAAATGCCGGCAGAGCTTGCTGAATCAATTCGTAAGGGATATCGGGAATTGGCGGAAAAAGTAGGAGAACCGGAACCGTTCGTTGCCGTTCGCTCCAGCGCCACCGCTGAAGATCTGCCTGACGCGAGTTTTGCCGGTCAGCAGGATACATATCTCAATGTCAGCGGCGCCGATATGGTTATTCAGAAGGTTAAAGAATGCTATGCGTCCACTTTTACGGATCGTGCGACATACTATCGCACAAAGAAGGGGTTCGACCATTTGGATGTCGCTCTCAGCGCCGCGGTTCAGATGATGGTCTTCTCCAAGTGTGCCGGCGTTATGTTTACGGTTGACCTCGTTACGGGTGATGATTCAACCATTACGATTGAAGGGGCGTGGGGTCTTGGTGAATATGTTGTGCAAGGCACGGTTACGCCCGATAATTTCCGCATTAAAAAAGATGATCTCTCTATCGTATCGAAAATAATTAATGCGAAGCCGGTTCAACTCGTCCGTAAAGCTGGCGGCGACTGTGAAGAATTGCCTGTGCCGGAAAAACTTCAAAAGGCATCGGTTCTGACGGAGGAGCAGGTTAAAGAGCTGGCGGCCTATGCTAAAGCGATTGAAAAACACTACGGCTGCTACATGGATATGGAATGGGGCGTTGACGAGCGCGACGGCAAAATTTGGTTGCTCCAGGCCCGGCCTGAAACTGTTTGGTCGAAGAAGAATACAGATAAGAAAACCGTATCGGAAGGAGAACCCATGGAAACGACGACAGAACGTACAATAGTAGTTAAAGGCCTGCCTGCAAGTCCCGGCCGTGCGGCAGGTAAAGCCCACGTTATTTTGGATCCGGCCCGTATCGGAGAATTTAAAGACGGCGAAATCCTTGTCACGACCATGACGGCCCCTGATTGGGTGCCGGCTATGAAGAAAGCCAGAGCTATCGTTACGGATGCAGGCGGTATGACTTGCCATGCCTCCATTGTCAGTCGCGAACTCGGTATCCCTTGCATTGTCGGCACAAAAAGCCGCAGTACGGAAGCTACAACGACAATCAGGGACGGTGCTGAAATTACGGTCGATGCCACTAACGGTGTTGTTTACGAAGGATATGTGGAAGACCTTGTCAAAGCGAAAGACAGCCATGCTGAGGGCGGTGTCATGACTGTTGCGGAAGCGGCTCCTATTACGGGAACGAAGATTTACATGAATCTCGGGAATCCGGATATGGCTGAAAAATACAGTGTCTTACCGTGCGACGGTATCGGTCTCATGCGTGAAGAATTTATTTGGACAACATTTATTCATGAGCACCCCCTGTACCTCATCGAAATCGGGCATCCCGAACGCGTTGTCGATCAACTTGCCGAAGGCATCCGTAAGATGTGCCAGGCTATGGCGCCCCGCCCTGTAACGCTCCGTTTCAGCGATTTCAAGTCCAGTGAATATCGCGACCTTAAAGGCGGCGATAAATTCGAGCCGAATGAAAGCAGCGCTCTTCTCGGCTGGCGCGGCGCTTCCCGTTACTATGATCCGAAATACATTGAAGCATTTAAGCTTGAATTGAAGGCTGTACGCAAGGTCCGTGAAGAATTCGGCTTGAAAAATCTCAATGTTATGGTTCCTTTCTGCCGTCGTGTTGACGAAATGGAAAAAATCGTCGCCCTTATGGATGCCGAAGGCCTCCATCGCGGGCCGGATTTTAAAGTATGGCTTATGGCCGAAATTCCGTCCAATATCATTCTTGCAGACCAATTCAACAAGTTCGTTGACGGATATTCTATAGGATCCAATGATTTGACGATGCTCGTTATGGGATGTGACAGAGACAACGAAACGGTTGCCTCTCTCTTCGACGAACGTAATCTTGCCGTTAAGCGGGCTATACGCCATCTTATCGAAGTGGCGCATGGAGAAGGCAAGACTGTATCTATCTGCGGTCAGGCCCCGAGCGTGTATCCGGACTTCACGGAATTCCTTATTAAGAGCGGCATCGATTCCATCTCCGTCAATCCCGATGTCGTTGCTTCAACGCGTAAGAGTGTAGCGCAGATCGAACAGCGTATTCTCATGGATTCTCTTACGGGAAAAGGCAGAGCGGATGCGGAAGACTATAACTGGTAAGCCTGTGTAGCGGCTTTTGCACGGACAGAGCGCTTTGTTTTAGATAAAAAGCCTTGCTGAATTTTTGGCAAGGCTTTTTTTCGAAAAATGATCGTGAGTACGGTGAGAAACAGCAGTACATTTTTTTATTCACGTGTCGGAGGTGAAACACGTGTTATCGGAACGTCAGGAGACAATCCTTGAGATTGTCAGAACTAACAGCCCCGTGACGGGGCAGCATATAGCGGAGCGGCTCCACGTTACCAGAGCGGCTTTACGGTCCGACTTGGCCATTCTGACCATGTTGGGACTCATTGACGCACGGCCGAAGTTGGGGTATTTTTATACGGGCAATAAGGAAGAAGACTTTCTTTCCCGCACCCTGACGGAAATCAAAGTGGCCGACTACCTGTCTCAGCCGGTTGCGGTTGATGAAAAAATGACTGCCTATGATGCGGTTATCGCCCTTTTTACAGAAGATGTGGGGACAGTTTTCGTTATGGCCGATGACATGCTTGTCGGTCTCGTATCGCGCAAAGATCTTTTGAAAGCGGCCATGGGGAATAATGATCTTCGTTCCCTGCCGGTGCGTATGGTCATGACGCCGGTGAGCAAGATCATTTATGTCGAAGAAGATGAAAAAGCTCTTGTCGCCGCACAGCGTCTTTTGGAATATGAAATCGACTGCCTTCCCGTTGTGCGTATCGTTGAAGACAGAGCAACAAAAAAGAAAGGGTTGCATATTTTGGGGCGCGTATCAAAAACCAATATTACCCGGCTCTTTACGGATTGTGCCGCAGGAAGGAGAGCATAAATGGAAAAACCGATTATTTACGCCTGCTCCGATTCGCTCGGTGAAACGGCGGAACGTGTTGCTCGTGCGGCAGCCAGCCAATATGACAAGCAGGAGTTTAATATTGTCCGCTTGCCTTACATTCGTTCGGAACAGCAAATAGAAGAAATTGTTCGGAAGGCAACGGACGAGAACGCTATGATTTGTTATACTATCATTTCGCCCGTATTGCGTAAACGTTTACAGTCGTTGGCGGAAGGGGCCCATATTCCCGTTATTGATATTATCGGCCCCATGATGAGGGGGATCGGTAAACTCACCGATACGGAGCCGACTATTAAGGCCGGTATGATCCACCGCCTGGACGGTGAGTATTTTAAACGCGTCGATGCCATTGAATTTGCCGTGAAATTTGACGACGGTAAGAATCCTCTCGGGTTTTTAAAGGCGGATATTGTTATTATCGGTGTGTCGCGTACATCGAAGACCCCGTTATCCATGTATTTGGCTCATAAGCGCGTAAAAGCGGCTAATTTACCGCTCGTGCCGGAAGTACCTCTGCCGCAGGAACTTTTTGAAGTACCGGCCCGCAAGATCGTCGGTTTGATCATCGATCCGTATAAATTGAATTTTATCCGCTCCGAACGCCTCCGTACGATGGGACTCGAACCGGATGCCAGCTACGCCGATGTAGACCGTATTAATGAAGAACTGGAGTATGCTCAAAATGTCATGCGCCGGCTTCATTGTCCCGTCATTGATGTGTCTGCCAAGGCCATTGAAGAAACGGCTAATCTTGTTCTCGATATTATTAAGCGCAATAAAGAATTATACGATGAATAAAAGAAGGCGTGCGGGAATGGTGCCGCACGCCTTTACTTACAGTATATGGCTCATAATAAAAAGAGATGACCTGTCCGAGATCATCTCTTTTTATGGTAAACTACGCATTACGCTGTACTTTGCCGGAACGAAGGCAACGAGTGCAAACATTAATGCGTTTTACTTCTCCGTCTACGATGGCACGTACTCTTTGGATATTCGGTTTCCACGTTCTCTTTGTTTTTAAATGGGAATGGCTGACGTTCATACCGCTCATGGTACCTTTGCCGCAAATTTCACAATAATTTGCCATAACGCACACACCTCCTTGCAGTGTCACAGTACAACATAAAAATAATAGCATAAAAAATAAGGTGAGGCAAGAATTATTTGCCTGTTTATTCATGATTCAAGATACACGGATATGGTACAATAAAACGGGTAAAATAACAAGCGGACTCTTTCGCGTGTGTAGATAAGAGGAGAAATAATGACTGTTGCCATTACGGAAATAAAAGGAATAGGCGCGCAAAAGGGAAAACTCTTTGCCAAAGTCGGGATCAGGACCGTGACGGACTTACTGCAGTATTTTCCCCGCGCTTACGAAGATCGGTCACACATTGTACCGATCGGTGAAGCCGCCGCGGCGGAAGGCCTGTCCGTTCTTATCAACGGCACGGTTTCATCCGTGACGGAAGTACGGCCCCGTCGCGGCATGACGATTCTTAAAGTTTTTATAAGCGACAGTACGGGAGCAGTGGAACTCATCTGGTTTAACCGGCCTTTTAAAAAGCGTATGTTCCGTAAAGGCATGGAAGTACATGCTTTCGGTAAAATAGAACGCCGGTACGGCCGTTTGCAGATGAATTCGCCTGAAGCCGAGCCGGGGGTTGCCGCGCCGGGCGGCTTGGTTCCTGTCTATGCGTTGACGGACGGACTCTATCAAAATGATTTTCGTAAGGCCGTCAACGTCGCTTTTGCGTACGCAAAAGAATACGGCGATGTGTTGCCGGCCTGTTTATCTGCAGAAGTAACGGGTCGTGCCGTGACGGCGGAGATGTATAAAGCCATACATTTTCCGCCTGACTTTGAGGTACTTAAAAAGGCGCGTAAAATCCTTGCTTTTGAAGAACTTTTTTCACTGCAGGCGGGACTTCTTCTCAAGCAGCAGGAAAATAAAGCGGGGCGCGCCGTCAAATTCGGTCCGAACGGGAAACTTGTCAAAGGACTTCTCAATAACCTGCCCTTTACCCTGACGCAGGGGCAAATAGACGCTTTTTTGGATATACAAAATGATGTGGAAACGGAGTCTCCGATGCAGCGTTTGATACAGGGGGACGTCGGTTCCGGTAAGACGGTCGTTGCCGCTCTGGCCTTGGCAAAGACTGTGGAAAACGGCTATCAGGGCGCCTTGATGGCGCCGACAGGTATTTTGGCAGCGCAACACTATGAAGAGTTTACCCGTCTCTTTACCGGATTGCCCGTGACGGTCGCTCTTTTGACCGGACGGTCAACGGCCAAGGAAAGAGCCGAGCTGCTCCGAGGGTTGGCAAATCGGGATATAGATATTCTTGTCGGTACTCATGCGCTCATTCAGGAGGATGTCGTTTTTGCCGATTTGGCTCTTGCCGTAACGGATGAGCAGCATCGTTTCGGTGTAAAACAACGGGTAAAATTGCGCGATAAAGGAAAAGCCCCCCACTCGCTTTATATGACGGCTACGCCTATTCCGCGGACATTGGCGCTTTCCGTGTACGGGGATCTGGATGTTTCAACTATTAGAGAGGTGCCGCCGGGCCGTAAACCCGTTAAAACGTACGCCGTCGGTGAAGGCATGCGTGCGCGTGTTTACGCGTTTATGAAGAAACGAATTGCCGAAGGGCAGCAGGTTTATGTCGTCTGTCCTCTCGTGGAAGAATCGGAAAGCGCCGATTTACAGGCAGCCTCGGCTCTTTATGAGGATTTGAGTCGGCATGCCTTTAAAGAATACCGTTGCGGCCTCGTCCACGGGCGTATGAGCGGTAAAGAAAAAGATGCCGTTATGGATGCATTTCGACAGGGGGACCTTAATATCCTGGTGGCGACAAGCGTTATAGAAGTAGGCGTAAACGTACCGAATGCAACGATTATGCTCATTGACGGAGCTGAGCGTTTCGGTTTGGCTCAGCTCCATCAATTGCGCGGCCGGGTCGGCCGCGGCATCCTTCAAGCTTATTGTATCCTGCTTGCCAAGAGCGGCAGTGAAGAGACGCGGCAGCGCATGAAATGGATGGAAACGATACATGACGGGTTCAAGCTTTCTGAAAAGGATTTGCTTCTGCGCGGATCGGGACAGCTATTCGGGTATATGCAGCACGGCTTACCTGATTTGCGTGTAGCCGATATTGTCGGTGACGCGGCTCTTCTCGTGCCGGCGAGAGAAGCGGCACAACACTATTTGCGTGAACCGGGGCGGAAGGAAATTATCGTTAAAGCGCTGAAACATCGGTTCGGCGACAGCTTTGCAAAGATTCTCAATAATTAAATTACTATGGGCCGGAAATATATACAGAAAGAGGTTTATCAGTTATAATTAGGGATAAAGCTGTTGAGGGTGAAATTCCCCTTTTTATATTTACTATAGAGGTGTGAATATGAGAACTGATAAATTTGGTATGCAAGGCTTAACCTTCGATGACGTGCTGCTGGTGCCGGCAAAGTCCGATGTGCTGCCGAAAGACGTCGATATTTCCACGAACTTGACACGGGACATTAAGCTGAACGTGCCTATTATGAGTTCCGGTATGGATACCGTTACGGAAGCGCCTATGGCTATTGCCGTTGCCCGTGAAGGCGGTATCGGTGTTATTCATAAGAATATGTCCATTGCCGAACAGGCTCGCGAAGTGGACAAGGTAAAGCGTTCGGAGCACGGTATTATTATTGATCCGATCTTCCTTCATCCGGACAACATTTTGGCCGATGCTAACGAATTGATGGGAAAATACCGTATTTCCGGCGTACCTATTACCGTTAACGGCAAGCTTGTCGGTATTATTACAAACCGCGATATGCGTTTTGAAGAAGACATGAGCCGGCGTATCGGCGATACGATGACGCGGGAAAACCTGGTTACGGCTCCGGTAGGCACGTCTCTTGCGGAAGCAAGAGAAATTCTTCGCCGCCACCGCATTGAAAAACTGCCTTTAGTCGATCAGGATAACAACCTGAAAGGCCTCATTACGATTAAAGATATTGAAAAAGCCACTAAATATCCGAATTCCGCCAAAGATTCGGACGGACGTCTTCTTGCCGCTGCGGCTGTCGGTGTAACGCACGATATGATTGATCGTATTGATGCGCTTGTAGCGGCTAAAGTGGACGTTGTCGTCATTGATACGGCACACGGTCATTCGACAGGCGTTTTGCATACGCTTAAAGAAATTAAAAAGGCCTATCCTTATCTGCCCGTTATTGCCGGTAACGTCGCTACGGCCGATGCAACGGAAGCGCTTATTGAATGCGGCGTGGATGCGGTTAAAGTCGGTATCGGCCCCGGTTCTATCTGTACGACTCGCATCATTGCCGGCATCGGTGTGCCGCAGATTACGGCCGTCTATGAGTGCGCGCAAGTGGCACAGCGTTTCGGCATTCCTATTATTGCCGACGGCGGGATCAAATATTCCGGCGATATGGCTAAAGCCATTGCCGCGGGCGGCAATGTGTGTATGATCGGCAATATTCTTGCCGGTACGGAAGAAAGCCCGGGTGAAACGATCATTTATCAGGGCAGAAGCTATAAGGTTTATCGCGGCATGGGCTCCATGGGTGCCATGGAAAAAGGCAGTAAGGACCGTTACTTCCAGGAAGATGCGAAGAAACTCGTTCCTGAAGGCATTGAAGGCCGCGTGCCCTACAAAGGGCCTGCTGCAAGTACTATTTTCCAGATGGTCGGCGGGCTGCGCGCGTCTATGGGGTATTGCGGCTGCCATACGGTTAAGGAAATGATCGAAAATACGCAATTTATTCAGATCACGAGCGCAGGCTTGCGTGAAAGCCATCCTCATGATATCAGCATCACGAAGGAAGCTCCGAACTACAGCGTAAACTAGGAAGCGGAGGGGCGTAATGGACGGCACTATCGAAATATTGTCCATCCCTGTCGATAATGTATCGATGGAGGAAGCAACGGAGTTTGTTTTTAACTGCATCGAAGAAGGAAAGGCCGCATCAATTGCTACGGCAAATGCGGAAATGCTTATGCGCGCACGCGAAGACAGTGAACTGGCCCGGATTTTAAAAGATGCCGATATGGTAGTTCCCGACGGCGCCGGCGTACTTTGGGCCGCGGAACAACAAGGCAGAAAGTTCAAAGAACGTGTCGCCGGCGTTGATTTGGCTTATGCCGTTATGAAAAATTGTGTCGTTAAGGGAACGAAGATATACTTTTTCGGCGGCGCTCCGGGTATTGCCGAAACGGCTGCGGCCAATATGAGGGCGCAAGTAGGTGAGCTTAATATTGCAGGCATGCATGACGGATTTTTTACGGCAGCGGAAGAACAATCTATTGTCAATGATATTCGGAATTCGGGAGCGCAGATTCTTTTTGTCGCTCTCGGCGTGCCGAAGCAGGAAAAATGGATCAGCAGGCACTTGTATGAATTGGGTCCCTGTGTCTGCATGGGCGTTGGCGGTACATTTGACGTACTGGCGGGAAAGGTCTGCCGTGCACCCGAATGGATGCGGAGAAATCGTCTCGAATGGCTCTACCGCCTCTGCAAAGAGCCGAGCAGGGCATGGCGTATGCTGGCTCTGCCTAAGTTTGTAGCTGCCGTGAAATTCGGCAGTAACTCCTAGGCCGAGGTGACGGAGATGAAAAAACCTTTTATAATTGAGGACGGATATCCTTTTATTGCCGTACCCTTTTTTTTAGCGGTTCTTGCGGCGTATTTTGTCAATTTCTATGTTGCCGTAGTGCCTCTGGTCCTGTCGGCGTACTTTATGTATTTCTTTCGCAATCCTCATAGGACCATTCCGAGCGATGAAACGCTTCTCGTCTCACCGGCCGACGGTACCGTTGTCAGTGTGGAACCGGCCCATGAAGACTTATATTTGGGGCAGGACTGTTGCAAAATAGTTATTTTCCTGTCCATTTTTGATGCCCACGTCAACCGCACGCCGCTGTCGGGGGTCATTAAATTTCAACAGTACACGTGCGGCCGCTTCAGACCCGCTTATAAGGACGGTGTCGGCTATGAAAATGAACGCTATGCCCTGGGTATTGATAACGGGCGTACACGGTTATTGATTACTCTGGTTGCAGGCGTTTTGGCACGACGTGTCGTTTCATGGGTTACCTTGGGTGACGTACTGGAACACGGTCAGCTGTACGGTATGATCAAATTCGGCTCCTGCATTGAAATCTATGTGCAGGATAATGTGGAGATCTCTGTTAAAAAGGGTGATCGCGTTCGCGGCGGAGAATCAATAATAGGGAGGATTGTTGAATGAAAAATGTAATTCCCTGCTTATTTACTTCCGGAAATTTATGCTTCGGTGTTCTCAGTATGATCTTATCCTCACAGGGGAATTTTACGTGGGGTGCTTTATGTATTTTTTTTGCCATGCTTTGTGACGCTATGGACGGCCGTTCCGCTCGTGCGCTCGGCGTCAGCGGTGACTTCGGCAAAGAGTTGGATTCTTTGTCCGACTGCGTTTCTTTCGGTGCCGCCGCCGCGTTTTTGATGTATAATTACACCCTTCATACGTTGGGGTGGATCGGCGTGATTCCGGTCCTTATATATTCTGCTCTCGGCGGTATTCGTCTAGCGCGTTTTAACATTAATACGGATACTGTTCACGGCTATTTCCAAGGCATGCCGATTCCTAACGGCGGCTGTCTTTTTGCGACGTATGTCCTTTCGGGCGTTCATCTACCGGCGCCGCTTATCGCCGTAATCGTAATTCTGGTCGGGTATGATTTGGTCAGTAAAATACATCACCCCGATTTCAAGGGACAAAGTGCGGACATGCTGCACAAATCGGCTCTTTTTATTACCCTTGCTGCCGGCGTCGCTATATGTGTCTATGATTGGCATCTCGCTATTACCCTGCCTTTTGCGTTATATATCGTATATGGTTTACTTAATACGGCAATGAATGGGAAACTCATTTAAACTGGGAGTTGAGAATGGAACACATAGCGGATCTGCTTATGATCCCCGTACAGGTAATAATCGTATTCTATACGCTCTATTACTTTGTTCTTGCCCTGTCCGGCTTAATAAAAAAAGAAGATAAAACCATGGCACCGCCCGAACATACCTTTGCCGCCGTCATTTGCGCACATAATGAAGAAACCGTCGTAGGTGAGCTTATCGATAATCTGAAGGAACTCAATTATCCGCGCAGTATGTACGATATTTATGTCGTTGCCGATAATTGTACGGACAATACGGCTAAGGTCTGTGAAGCACACGGCGCCTTCGTAAAAGTCCGCGTCAATACAAAGGAAGTCGGTAAAGGCTTTGCTATGGATTGGATGTTTGACCGGCTTTTAAAACAGGAAAAGCAATATGACGCCTTTGTTGTTTTCGATGCGGATAACCTGGTTCATCCCGAATTTTTACGGGAAATGAACAATCATCTCTGCAAAGGAGAAAAGGTCATTCAAGGCTATATGGATTCGAAAAACTCGACGGACTCGTGGGTTGCCGGGACCTTTTCTATCGCCTTTTGGCTCATCAACCATATGTGGCATCGCGCTAAGTACAATATCGGTCTTTCGACGGCTCTCGGCGGAACGGGCATGTGCATCGCTACGGATATTGTTCGCACCTACGGCTGGGGATGTGACTGCCTTACAGAAGATATGGAATTTTCTATGAAAATACTTCTCGAAGGCGTACGTACATGCTGGGCTCATGATGCCATCATTTATGACGAAAAAGTCGTCGGTTTCAGAGCATCCTGCCGCCAGCGTAAACGCTGGGCACAAGGGCAGACGGACTGCGGGGAGCGGTTCATGCCGAAGCTTTTTGTGAAAGGCATTCGGACCGGTAATATTCGTATGCTCGACGGGATTATTACGCTGTCGCAGCCGTATTTTATGATGATGTCGACTATTTACGCTTTTTTTTCATACATTAATACAACCTGGTACCCTTTCTACACCAACATTTTAAATCAACTTGTGCCGATGGAAATATGGACAGTTCTCTTTGTAGCGCAATACGCTATTCCGATTATCGTTCTCCTGCAAATTAAAGTACCTCTTAAATCGTGGGCTTATCTCATCGTCTATCCGCTCTTTATGTACAGCTGGATTCCCGTCAATTTCCTCGGTTTTAAAGATCGTCATGATATGAGGTGGAGCCATACTCTTCATACGCGCGCCGTTTCTTATGACAGTACGGCTCTCTTGCGAAAAGAAAATAAGAAATAGGAGTATGTCATGCACATTTTATTAACTAACGATGACGGTGTTTCGGCTCGCGGCATAGGTATTCTTGAAGAAGTTATGTCTGTCCATGCAGATAAAGTCACTGTCGTGGCACCCGTAGGACAACGCAGTGCCGCGTCTCACTCCATGTCCATCAATAAGGATCTTTATTGTCAGGAAATAGAGAGCAATTATCCCAATGTCCGTAAATTCTCTGTCAACGGCACGCCTGTCGACTGTGTGAAAACAGCGCTGGAATTCTTTTTGGCCGATGATATGCCGGACCTCATTATTTCCGGCATCAATGACGGGTATAATCTCGGCAGCGATGTCCTTTATTCCGGTACCGTTTCGGCAGCGATGGAAGGGCCGTATTATCAGATGCCGGCTATTGCCGTATCTATCGGTAAACTTACGGAAGTCCGCGGCTATGAAACGGCCGGGCTTGTCGTGGAAATTATTGATCGCGTTATTGTAGGCGGTAAATTTCCCGGTATTTTGAATGTTAACGTTCCCGGAAAAAAAGGAAAAATCAGTATTGATAATGTTGTTGTAGTACCTCAGGCGGTACAGATTTATCGTAACGTCATTCTGCAAAAGAAAGATCGCGACGGAGCGACATGCTTTCGCGTCGTTGGGGACAGTGATATGTCGACGGCACCGCAATTCAGTGATATAGCCGGTATCCGCAGGGGCCATGTGACGGTTACGCCTTTGCGCTGGCAGCAGACGGCAACCGCCGCGATGGAAACGGTTGCTCATCTGATTTTTCATAACCACTGATTAATAAAATTTTAGTGAAGAGGTATTGCATAAAAAACAACCTTGCTTTATAATGGGCACACAACCGTATATAGATGGATGAAGCATATGGGAGAAGACGGAAGTCTACCGAAGGAGTTAAACTCTCAGGTGTCCGAAAGGACGGGACCGTATGTGGACATATCTCTGGAGAGTCCCTAACAGGCGCCGAAGGTGCACGAAGTACCAGTACTTCTTATCTCTCAGGCAAAAGGACAGAGCTTAGGATAATCTATAACGACGCAGATAAACGTATATAGATGTGTTTTCCTTGTTCCTGTCTCCGGAGATGTCGGTGACAGGTTTTTTTATTTTAAGGAAAAGGAGCCGATTGTAATGAATGTAGAGATGTTAAATGCTGTAGACAGTTTTATTTGGGGGCCGCCTCTCCTGATACTCCTCATCGGGACAGGGATTATGCTTACCGTCCGCTTGGGGCTTATCCAGATCTTCAAGTTGCCGCGCGCGTTAAGGCTTATTTTTACGGCCGAGAATAAAGGCAGCGGTGATATTGACAGTTTTAAAGCTCTCTGTACGGCTTTAGCGGCAACTGTAGGGACCGGGAATATCGTCGGTGTAGCAACGGCTATTCATGCCGGCGGTCCCGGCGCCGTCTTCTGGATGTGGGTGGCCGCTTTTGTCGGTATGGCAACGAAATATGCGGAAGGCTGCCTTGCCGTTAAATACAGAACGGTGGACGAGAACGGCGATATTGCCGGCGGACCGATGTATTATATCGAACGCGGCCTTGGTAAAAAGTTTAAACCGTTAGCGGTTATTTTTGCTGTCTTCGGTGTTCTTGTAGCTTTCTTCGGTATCGGCACCTTTGCACAGGTCAATGCGATTGTAGAAATTACGCAGCTGGCTACGGATATTCCCGTGCCGTACACGGCGGCTGTATTGACAATTGTTGTTGCAGCTGTAACGATTGGCGGCTTACAGTCTATTTCCAGAGCGGCTTCGAAAATCGTTCCGGCGATGGCGGTCCTCTATATCATCGTTACAGTCGGTTTCCTTATAATTTGTCATGCCCAGGTGCCGGCAGCTATTATGGAGATTCTTACGGACGCTTTCACACCGACGGCTGCGGCAGGCGGTTTTCTCGGAGCTTCCGTGCTCGTAGCCATGCGCAACGGTGTTGCCCGCGGTGTGTTTTCCAATGAATCCGGACTTGGCTCCGCTCCTATCGTAGCGGCGGCGGCCAAGACAAAATGGGCATCGGAACAGGGGCTTATCTCCATGACAGGTACATTTATTGATACGATTATTATTTGTACGCTTACGGGTCTTGTTATCGTCATCAGCGGTGCTTGGACGGGCGATTTCAACGGGGCGGCGCTTACGAACGCAGCTTTCCAACAGGCATACCCGGCAGTCGGCAGCCTTGTCCTTTGTGTCAGCCTCACTCTCTTTGCGTTTACGACGATCCTTGGCTGGAATTATTACGGTGAGCGTTGCATTGCGTACCTTGTAGGGGTTAAAGGGATTTTGCCGTACCGTGTATTTTTCATTTTTCTTGTAGCCTGCGGAGCCTTTGTTAAACTTGATGTTATCTGGATCCTTGCCGACATTGTAAACGGGCTCATGGCGATTCCCAACCTTGTAGCCCTTATCGGGTTGAGCAGCATTGTCGTGGCCGAAACAAAGGCGTATTTTGCACACATAGAGGAAAAGAAAGCGGAAGAAACAGTAAGGGAATTTGTTGTGGAAAAACAGTAAAGGTACCTGATCGACAAGCCGCCTGAAAGAAATTTCCCGGGCGGCTTGACTGATTTATATCTTTTTCTTTCCTTGGAAATCCGGACCGAAAGAGTTGCACGATATCGGGTTTTTGATATAGGCTGAAGCAGCCTGTCTTTTTCTTGACGAACCATCCTTTTACCGATATAATTAATAACGTGCTAATGCACGGGTCCGCTTGCCGGAGTGGCGGAATGGCAGACGCACTTGACTCAAAATCAAGCGATGAATAGTCGTGTGGGTTCAAGTCCCACCTCCGGCACCAAGTAAAATAGCGCCCTAAAGGGGCGCTATTTTTATTTGACAACATAAAGTCAAGCGAAGTTTGACAACATTCTGACAACATCAGGATAAAATCTGCTCTATCTTTTCGACCGCATCATATTCCATAGTAGGCGTTAAATGGGAATATGTATTCATCGTTTCTGTAAATGAAGCGTGTCCGAGTCTTGCTTGAATTACCTTAAAATTCACGCCGGCTTCAATTAATAATGTAGCGTGAGTATGTCGGGTCCCGTGCATTGAAAATGCCGGCTTGCCGATTTTTGTAGCGTATTTTTTGCATAGTAGAGAAACGGAGTCAGGGAATATAGGGCTTCCATCTTTACCCGGAAAAACTAAATCATTGTGAATCCAATTAGGCGTTGAAAACCGTCTCTTTTTCACCCTCTTCTCATGCGTTTTAAGCTCGGCGATAGTTTCGTCATCAAGTGTTATAGAACGCCTGGAAGAGGCGTTTTTTGTTGTTTCTGATATAACTGCGACATTATTTATCTTGATTACGATCTGGGCAATCGTTATGGTCTTTTTCTTGAAGTCTACGTTTGCCCATGGCAGCCCGAGAAGCTCTGAGCGGCGACATCCGGAAGCAAAAGCCATCTTGAATATCATGTGTTGCTCCGGATCTGATATTTCTGCTAAAAATTTTTTTACTTCGTCAGGCGTAAGGGTAATCATTTCCCGCGTCTTCTGCAGCTTGGGCTTTCGTACTTTGGCCGCTACGTTCGTCCCGATAATTTCATCTTGAACGGCTTGCTTTAACATAGCGCTTAAAACCGTATGAATGTATCGGACCGTACGGCTCGACAGGGTTTCCAATTTCAGGTCAAGAAATCGGCGAACAGTTGGAGCTGTCAGGTCGGCTAGCTTAACAGCTCCTATGTCTGGGATGATGTAATGTCGAATAATATCACGATAACTGGCAAGCGTGCCGGTTGTTACTGTAGGCTCTTTAATACGCAGCCATTCGTCTGACCATTCTGCAATAGTAATATCTCCGTCGAAGTTGGCGAGATTTTCAGACTTCTTCATGAATTTGTCGCATTTATCTTGGGCTTCGGCTCTTGTGCGTCCGTAAAAGTACTTACGCTTTCCGTTGACGGTAGCCGTTACTGTATATCGGCCGTCGGCTCGCTTTTTGATTTTGGCCATAAAAAAACAGCTCCTTTCTGGAAAAGGGCTGATTGTGGTATACTTATAGCGTAATCAGCCCCCACTCGGTGGATTATATTGCCGCGGTATTGGTAGTACCCGGCACGCCCGTATTCTGTTGGTAGCAGAGTACGGGTATTTTTTTATCGTTAAACAACTATCAAAAGTTGTTTAACGGAATGCCGATTTGTTAAACAACTATCAAAAGTTGTTTAACAGAGAATTAATACATTATTATATCGACCAATTCTTTAAAAAGATATGTTTTATTTCTGGTCGGCCCTGACTTAATAAGGATGTCCTTTTCCACCATTTGGTTTAAGATATTGTAAGCGGTTGCTTTGGTAATAGACTTAATACCATCTTCAACCGTTTTTGTTCGTACAATAGGCACGTTAAATAAAAAGTCTAAAACCTCAATAGCATGTTTTGAGGGAAGAGTTAATACCTTTTCTTTAGACGTATTATATAAATTTAAAATTTCAATAGCTTTACACGTATTTACTTTTGATTGTTCTATAATACCTTCTAAGAAGTATTCAATCCACCCTTCCCATGCATTATCTGTAGAAATTTTACTGAGATTTTGAATATATAGAGCCCGATCATTATTAAAATATGAACTCATATAGAATGTAGGAAGTGGTAACATTCCGTTATAATAAAAAAACAAAGGGATAAGTAATCGCCCAATTCTGCCATTTCCGTCTTCAAAGGGATGAATCATCTCAAACTGGGCGTGAAGTATTCCAGCTTGAATTAGCCCGTTAACATCCTGATAGTGAATATATTCTTCTAAGTTCGACATATATTCGCCAGTAAGCATAGGGGATACGGGTGTATATGACACTGAGCCCCGACTTCCAATATAGTTCTGATTGACCTTAAATTCGCCAGGTCGCTTTGTACTACCTCTAGCATTGTTTAAAAGTATTTTGTGCATAATCCGTATGATTCTGGAAGATAATGGGAGTTTCTTTTCCTCAGTAGAGGATTCATCTCCCATGATAGACAAGTGCTTTAACGCATAAAATAGTGCTTTGCGATAGTTCTTGATTTCAGTCATTTCATCATTGGAAATGTTAACGCCTATTCCAGCATCATAATTTAGCAGGTCTTCTAGTGTCGCATGAGTCCCTTCCAATTTAGAAGAGAGGACTGCTTCTTGGCTAAGTAATGGCGACATTAACAACATCGGATTGGGAGTATTTGACAACAAACCTTTGTATTCACCAAACAAGAACGACGCATCAGACATGAGCTGCACTATTTTAGGAGAACAAATAATGGCATCAGTATTAAACGGAAGTTTTTTAGGCTCAAAAGGTTTGGGGATGTTCATATCTGTAAAGAACATAATTAGCCTCCTGCTATTATAATCTTTAATAAGTAACTTCTTGTGTTGATATTTAGACTCTTTAAATGGCTTAAATATGTCACTTTCTGTCAGCAGACCGACATCAATGTCGGTCTGCTGTATTGATTGGTTAGATAGAGTATGACGGTCAATACGATACCTTTAAATTTCGCTCAAAAATAAAGCTATCAGTGGCATACCTTTATTCATTAAAGGTGTCGGATGTCCAATATATTCTGTATTCCCTACACAACCCGGCAGTAAAACTCGACGTCCTCAGCTACACGAGGACAGGGGGTTGTGTTGTGCAGCAATGACTCTACCATGTCGGCATGTAAGTCGTTACTGAAGTCGTCATTCTTAATATGTGCCAGCTCGTGTAATACGCCCTGAATTGCCGTTCAGGGCATTTATTTTTGTTGACATGTAAAGAGGTAATTTTGTAAACGGATAGGTGTATCAATTGGCATATTTGCTATGTCTGAATAACATTCGAAAAGATAATACTTGACTCCGGCATCATCACCGTTAATTCCTTTAAAAATAGACAGAAAATCAATAATAAATTCACTTATTAAATAATTTGTCTTTAGATAAACGAGCATAGAAAGCATAATCCCATAAATTCCTCTAAAGAAAGCTCGTTCGGTTGCAGAGATCTTTTTGTTCTCTTTTTTAATGAGGCCACTGCCAGACAAAAGTTTTGATATAACTGTGGGTGAAAGCTTTCTGGTTTCATCGGTACGCAATGCTGTAAAATCCAGGTTATGAGCAGCGAAATTACGGAATAATCTAATTGCTTCTAGGGAACAAAAAACAAAGTTAATTTTATCATTTGGCGTAATTTGCGCATTGGGAATTAATTCGTTTACAATGATATCCCTCTGCGTATCTTTTAACAATTTAAATAAATTAATAGCATTACTAAAAGACAAGTTTTTTAATAGAATCCATGGTGGAATGTGGTTATGGTTTTCGTGATAATACAATGTGGGGTTATTTGTTATTTTGGAATCTAATATAGTTTTTTCACACTCCAGGGAAATCGAGTTGAACGTTAGAGTCCCATTTGGATTTTGATAAGATTGTCGATATTTAGCAGCGGAGAGATATTCGGACTCTTTAGCTCCAAAATCCTTTGCTAGTGTATAAGCCAGCTTTGTTTTGAAAATATTTTCTATAAACATACTGTACTTTAATATAAATGACTGTATCGATTTATCGAACAATGAGAAGCTATACAATAGTTCTATCCTGGTGTTGTCGATAAACTTTTCTCCGTCAGGCATAAAATATCTTTGATATCGATTTATTAAGTCATAGTATGAGATTGTATTTAGAGCGTGGAGTGCAAACTCGTAATCTTCGATGATTAGCCCACGGCTCTTAAGTAATTCAATTTGTTCGTCATACGTTTTAAAAGGCTTATCACAAATAGTCAAAGTAATCTCCTAATAATAAAAGAGGACCTCTCCATCAGATGATGGTGAGGTCCTCAGTGTCCCAGCCACGCAATGTGAAAAGGACAGTTCACTATCATCAATATACACTATGGAAGTATTAAATGCAATAGCTATTCGCGAGTTAAAATAACAATATCTCCAACCTTTATAGGAGTGATGGTGGGGCTATTAATAGAATTGGAAATGTCCTCCTTTTCAACATTTAACGGCGTAGCTCGAGCGATTGTTTTTTGTATAGCGGAGATGGGGTTAAGCATATCGATATTTTTGCGTACTACACGTTTGCATACCGAGAAGTTTTCATAAGGGGCAACCACTTCAATAACTGCCTTTATTCCATCATACTGTCCGTAATTTTTACCATCAATCACGATATCTTTGCCGGGTTCTATGATGCGCAAAGAATCCCCGCTGCGAGCACCGCTCCTCAAGCCATAGTCAATCAACACGGTGTATTCATCTTGAATAGCAATAACTTTATATTTTTCGTACATAATTACCCTCCTACGTTTTTGTTGTCTCTAATACATTTTAATTCTCATCATAAATTAAAAGACCACACTTGGCATAAAAATTATGCCTAACGAATCAAAAATATTGAAAAGGGGCCACTTAAAACGATCGCCGCAGTTCAATGACCTTGCCGAGGACAGGGATTACAACAACTCTTCAAGGCGTGCCGTTAATTGAGGAGACAGGGGATATATATCGTCTATAAACCTAAGGTCATGTCGTACAGATTCACCGTTTTCTTTAATTACGATATATTGAGTCCTGTCTTTGATATAGATGCGACATATCCACTTTGTTGTTTTATTATCAAGGTTAATTGCGAAATACGTTTCTTTATCGGAATATGTGATTCTACATGAGTCGATCTTTGTCCGCAAAATAGACTTAACTATATAAAAGCAGGACAGCTCTTCGGGGGTAGTTATAATTTTTGAAACAGATTCAGCTGTTTCAATGGAATCAGAATTAGAAATATCTTCGGCGTCGGTTTCGCTACTACTTATGGCACTTTTTAGCCGGTCATTAATCATTTCTGTTATAACTAAATTTATAGCTCGTTTTACAAGTGGCTGATATCGTTCTACAACACTTTGAGTTTTGACCCCAATGTATATGTCTCGATTAAGTAATAGTCGTACAAGGTCATCACTAGGATTTGAGATTTCGTCCTTTACAATTTCCCGAATTTGATTCATGTATTTTAGGTCAGCAGCAATATCAAAAATAGCTGTTTTATCAAAGTTTTCTTTTGTGAATTTTTGTAATTCAGCTAATTGATAGTCTTTAATATTGAGTAAATTAATTTCAAGAAAAGGGGCTTTATCCATCTTGTTGGATTCGTCTATATCAGTGTAAAAGCGATAAATAATGCCGTTTGTCAGTATGCCAAACTTTGATTGCGTCGCTGCGAAATATCGAAATAATTGTGACCCATGTTTTTTTAGATCTTCATTAATACTCTTACACTCGACCAAAATAACAGGTTCTCCATTTATTAAAATTGCGTAATCAACTTTCTCACCCTTTTTAATACCCATATCGGCTGTGAATTCGGGAATAAATTCTTCAGGATTAAAAACATCATACCCAAGAATTTGAAAAAACGGCATGATTAAGGATGTTTTTGTGGCCTCTTCTGTGGAAATGCTTTCTTGTAATTTTTGAGATCTCGTTGCAAAAGAGCGAATTTGGTCTTCAAATGTCATTGTAACCCCTCCCACGTTTAAAGATTTAGTATATTTCCGATTGCTTTATCACGGCTAATCCTAATACACGAAAATTTGAGCAATTTTCTTCATTAAAATAGAGTGGTGCGTATTTAGGATTCTCTGATACTAACATTACTTCGTTAGCGTTTTTATAAAATCTTTTGATGCACACTTTTTCACCATCTAGCTCAATGCAGGCAATTTGTCCGTTTTCAACTTCTGGTTGAGAACGGACAAAGACTATATCTCCGTCGTTAATGCCGGCATTTATCATAGAGTCACCGCGAACTGTGATGCAGAAATCAACTTTATATTTAGCGTTCGTCTCTACATAATATGTATCTTGTCCGTCAAGATTTTCAAGGGGTTGCCCTGCGGCGGCGTATCCAAGCATGGGAACCTTTTTAAAAGTAGGTATAAAAACGTCCTCATCCCCGTAAAGCATGTCAAGATTTACATTGAAATAATCAGCGACAGCTTCAAGAACCTCAAAACTAGGCTTTCTCTTTCCGCTTTCATACATACTGATTGAGCTTTTTACAAGCTGCAAATCTTTTGCTAGTTCATCTTGGGTTAACCCTCGGCGAGTTCGCAACTCTTTTAGCTTTTTTGCGAAATCCATAATTATATCTCTCCTTTTACTACTATAATATCACTTTACGTGAAAATTAACAATAAAAATGTTCACGCAAAGTGTTGACAAGTTTTTAAATATGTTGTACACTTTACGTGAACAAAGGAGGTGAAAAAAATGGTTTTTCGAAAAATTGTTGCGGAAAGATTGACGGCACTACGGAAAGCCGCAGGAAAGACACAACAAGATGTCGCTGCCGATTTAGGCGTCTCTGTTTCCGCAATAGCCATGTATGAAACGGGGGAAAGAATGCCACGCGACGAAGTTAAAATTGCCCTCGCGCGATATTATCATCGCTCCGTCGCGGATATTTTTTTTAAAGATCCTGTTCACTGTAAGTGAATATAGTATTTTCGGAAAAAAAGAAAAGGTGTGTATGGAAAAAGTATTAATGTAAGTCTGGTTAAATGGGTCTGCGCTTGCTATCTGTTATTTTTGGCCGCTCCGGGGCGAATCTGTAAAAAGACCGTTGCTAATCCTGGCAATTCTAATTCATGTTCTAGGATGGATGCTTCTCGTAGTAGCGCATTAGCCACGTTTTGAAATTCACGATGGTAATTGTTGAGAGCAAAGGCGTATGCAGGATTGTCGCTATCGTATTTTAGCACCTCAAGAAATGCTTGATAAAAGCGTGGATATGCGTTTAAAACCTGCGGACCATAATATTGCATATTATTACTCAGTAAATCAAGGAAATATCCTCGACCTTTAGAATCTGCTGGAATGTTTTGCAGGTCAAACATGTACCCGCGATACATGGATTGGATAAAAGGTACGTATGCAGTTTCGTATCTGAGCTGTTGGCGAACGCCTTTTGTTTGTTTTGAAACCGCTCTTATCCCTAAATAATGCGACACAAAGATGGAAACAACAGGAATTAAATAAGAAAGCCCAATTGTAACTCATCCACATAATCACCTCCTTTCGAGTCAATTATAGCACGGAGGTGGGAAAGGAGGATTTGCCATGAAGCTATGTATGACAGTAGAAGAAGCCGCCGAGGCCGCCTCTGTATCGTACGAGCAGATACAGAAATGGGCGAAGGATATCGACTTCCCTTGCTTTAAAGTTGGGCAGAGAGGTGGGAAGCGGCTGATCCATGTGGAAGCCTTTAATAACTGGTTGAAAAAGAGAGCCGAGTTACGGCTCGGAGAGGAGCATAGATAAATGGAAACAATGACAGTAGCAGTCAGCATTATAGTGTCAGTCACTTTACTGGCATGGATTTGGATTGAAATAAGAGAGGAACGATAGACCATGAAACGCAGTGTGATCCACTTACCGGTCCCGCCGCCGTGGGTTAACAGCCGCCACGAAGCAATCCAGCGGGAACGTGAGCTTGACCGCAGAATCGCATATACATATGCGACAGACTACGGTGAGCCGGCCGATATCGACTTCCTGGAAGTCGTAGTCGGAGCCGTTACGGCATATCTCGTAATAGCCGTACTCATTATTATTTTATGAGGTGCAGCATGGAAGATGGCAAAGAAAAAACCGCATCTGCTGGAACAGATACGGTTCAAGGTAAAGCAAATCATTACAGCTACATTGTAGCAGAAAGTGCAGGATAACACAATGAAACTGCTGGAATTACAACTTGAAAACTTCCGTAGTATCAAGGAGCTGACTATCCATTTTGATGGAAAAAACACGGATATATACGGAGCTAACGGGACGGGGAAGACGACAATCGCCAATGCGATTTGCTGGATTTTGCTGGACCGAGCGTCCACCGATGAAAAGGACTTTGACCCGAAAACAACGGGGATCCATGATGTACATCACACTGGCAAACTGGTTATCGACAACGACGGCGAAATCGTCACCCTCGGCAAAGACTATTACGAAGTATGGACGAAGAAAAAAGGCTCTCCTACGGCGGAATTTAGCGGACACACTACAGACTACAGCATTAACGGCGTACCGGCTAAAAAGAAAGAGTATACAGCCCTGGTAGAAGCCATTTGCGGGGTAGAGCTTGAAAAGGTGAAAATGCTCATGATTCACGGGTATTTTACGGAAGACCTGCCGACGGAAACGCGCCGCCGCATACTCTTTGATGTGTGCGGCGATGTAGCGGAAGAAGAGATTTTGCAGCGTCCCGAACTGGCGGACCTTACCGAATACCTGATGATTCCCGGCACGAAAGGGCAGCAGTACTCGACGGAAGAATACAAGAAAATAGCCGTGGAACAGCGGAGAAAAATCAATAAAGACCTGGAGATACTGCCGGCCCGGATAGACGAAGTAACAAGGGGAATACCGGAAAACGTACCGGACGCGCAAGGCCTAAAGAAAGAGATTAAGGCACTAGAGGAAAAAAAGGCGGAGCTGGAACAGGAGAAACAGGACATGCAGTCCGACGGCGGTAACGAGGCCCTGATTCGGCAGAAAATTGCCGAATGCAAAACCGACTACGCTACCAGGCAAGCCGAATACATTCAAGCTGGCCAAGCCGCAAATGAAGAGATTAATCAAAAAATAGAATCCGTACAACAAGAACATCTTACTATTTCTCGTCGGCTGCAGGAAGCGGAACAAGATGTCCGTAAGTTTGAGTACGAAATCTCACAGATGAAAGAAGAACGGAATCGGTTACTGCAAGAATACGCCGAAGTCCAAGCCAAACAGTGGGACCCGAATCAAGAGACGTGCCCGACGTGTAACCAACCCCTGCCGGCTACGCAAATCGACGCCATGCGTAAGGAGTTTAATCTCAATCAGTCCATGCGTAAAGAAGAAATCAATAAGCGTGGACAAGCATGCAGTCAAGACCGCATTGCGGAGCTGGAACGGGAGAAGAATCAGGCAACGGATACGGTATCAACTCTTAAAGAACAGGAGCAGCTACTTGTAGAGCGCCTCCAGGAATTAAAAGAGCAACGTATCATACGCCCCGTATTTGACGATACGAACGAAGCCAAGGAAATACAGCAGACCATTACGGGATTGCAGATGCAGTTACAAGCCGGCACTAACGCCACGAATGATGCCGTACGGCTGCAGGACATACAGATTGAAGAAGTTACGCAGCAGATACGGGAAGCCAATGCCCGCTTCAGCGTGATTGAAGCGGAGAAGGAAGGCAAGAAGCGAATCAAGGAGCTGCAGGCAGAGCAGAAAGAGAAAGCCGCCATATTAGAACAGCTGGAATACGGCATCCATCTTTGTGAGGAATACACGCGCATTAAGGCCCGTATGATTACGGATAAGATTAACAGCCGGTTCCGGACTGTACACTTCCAGCTCTTTGAGGACCAAGTAAACGGCGGTCTCAAAGAAATTTGTGATCCGACAGTACAGAACGCCGCCGGTGAATGGGTACGATACAAATCCGTGAATACGGCTAATAAAGTCAATGCGGAACTGGAAATTATTGACGTACTCAATGAGTTTTACGGGACCGACTTGCCGGTTATTATGGACCGGGCCGAAAGTGTCAGCCGCCCTATTGCTATAAAAGAACAACTGATCCGATTAATCGTATCGGAAAAAGATATACAAATTCGAGTAGAAAATTAAAGGAGTGTTACGAAATGGCAAAGAAACAAGAAATGCAAAATGTTACGAATGAAATGAGTCTCAGTAGTCGTTTTACTGCCAAAGTACTGCAAGAGTTTGGTAGTTCATCCGGAGAATTACAGATTACGGACTACCAGAGGTCGCTAATTCAAGGCTATTTCATCGGCATTGATAGAGCCTTGAATACGGCTGAAGAAGAGCGCGTGCGTAAGAATGCAAACAACAAGGATCATACCTACGACAATACGGTGCCGTATACCTGGGCAAACGTGAATCTTCCGGAATTGTCCCGAGATGTCGTGCATTATGCCCGCCTGGGACTGGATATGATGCAGCCTAACCATATCAGCCCCATACCGTACCTGAATAAAAAGACCCAATTATACGATATCACCTTGATGATAGGCTATGCCGGGATTCAATATGTTGCTGAAAATTACGCGTTGGTAAAACCGAAAGCAGTCACTATAGAGCTGGTGCATAGCACGGATACATTCACACCCCTCATGAAGAGCCGGACCAATCCTGTAGAAAGCTATGAATTTGTTATCACCAATCCGTTTAATCGCGGTGATATTGTAGGCGGGTTCGGGTATATCGAATATGACGATGCCAGTCGTAATAAATTAGTGATTATGCCGATGTCCGCCATACTGAAGCGTAAACCGCAGTATGCCAGCGCCAACTTCTGGGGCGGTACGAAAACGGAGTGGAAAAACGGCAAGAAGCAGGAAGTCGAAGTGGATGGCTGGCTTGAAGAAATGTGCCGTAAGACGCTTATCAGAGAGGTATACAGCAGCAAGCACATTCCTCTGGATCCGCGCAAAGTGGACGCATCCTATCAGTACATGAAACAGCAGGAAGAACGCTTACAGGAGACGGCAAATGAAATGCGGCAAGAGATAAACGTAACGGCTAACCGCATTCCTCTTGAAGAGGCCGAACCGGAAGCCCCGAAAGCTATTCAAGCCGTACCACAGGAGCCGGAAGAAGATTTGACGGAACTCTTTGAAGCACAGGAAGAAGTACCTAAAGAAGAAACACCGCAGCCTGCAGACGGGCCACAGTTCTAATGGATATTCGTATATTGGCGACGGGGAGCAGCGGCAATTGCTACCGTATCAGTGACGGACATACGGCACTGCTCCTTGATGCCGGTATCCCATTTAAGCGTATACAGCAGGGACTGCGCTTTAAAACAGGTGATATTGACGGGTGCCTGGTTACGCATCGGCACGGCGATCACAGTAAAGCCATTCCGGAATTATCCCGCAGGGGCATACCAGTATACGGACCCGAAGATTTGCAAGGAATGTTTCCTGCTGTAACCGTGGCAGCCCCGCATCGTATGTTACATATACAGACACTGGATATTACCGCCTTTTTTGTACATCACGATGTGCCGTGTTATGGATACCAGATACAATCCACCGTGACGGGAGAGAAGTTACTCTATATTACCGATACGGCATATGTGGATTACACGTTTACCGGCGTAACACACCTACTCATTGAAGCAAACTATGAGCAGGAAATCATTATGGACAAGGTAAGGGCAAAGCAGGTTTCGGCGTGTTTGGCGGAGCGGGTTATACAGACGCATATGAGTATAGAAACCCTGCTACAGCTACTCAAGGCCAATGCGATGAAGACAGTAAGACAGATTTACTTGCTGCACCTCAGTGATTCAAACAGCGATGCAGCGAGATTTAAAGCGCAGGTACAACAACAAACCGGCGCGGAAGTATATGTGTTTTAGAGAGGAGTCAGAATAATGAATATCAAAAAAATCAAGTGGAGCGAATCAGCCGGAAGAATCACCATAAATTATGAGAAGAATACTAACGGTAATATGGTCGAATATACGGCGACCTTTTCAGAACAAGCCCGACCTGAATTTTATGAGGCATTTCAGGCGCTGGATATTGATGTATTGGCTATCTTGGATATAGATATCGCTCTCGAACGTATACACCCGTACGGAATAACCCTCAAAGACAATAAATCGGGATTAATACAGGCTATCATATCGGCTAAAATGGACATTCCGCTGCATAACACTTCGACGGCATTGAATACACCGATGTTAATAGAGCAGAGCGATGATAATGCTAATGATGGAAGTTACTTTAATAAAGATACGGTTTATAAAATCAAGAAAATAATTGAAGAAGCGATTATCTTTATTAATGGAAATCGGGCACAAATGAAGTTATTTGAGCAAGAGAAAGAAGAAGACGCTATACTGGCAGCGTCAATGTAAACGACAGAGAGCGGCAAGGGGACTGTGAGTACACCGGTCCTCTTGACCTACGGAGGTAACGACATGGCTAGACCATTAAAACAAGGACTTGATTACTTCCCTCTCGACACGGACTTTTTACAGGACATAAAGGTCCGCAGACTTATCCGAGCATGTGGCTCGAGCGCGATTCCTATGCTAATCGGCCTGCTGGTTAATATTTATCGAGGCGATGGGTATTATCTTAGGTGGGATAGCGATATGACTTTTCTGATTTCTGACGAAGTTGGTATCAGTGAGGGCGCAGCACAGGAATTCATTAACAAGGCAGTTCAAGTCGGGTTTTTCGACAAGAAACTTTACGAGGAAAAAAGTATCCTCACATCAGCCGGAATTCAAAGACGATTCTTTGAAATTACGGAACGTCGTAAGTCAGTTTTTTACGACGATACTCTTCTTCTAATCGACGTTAATGAGTACACAAACTTAGTTAATGTTAACAATAACTCGATTAATGCAAACAATAACTCCGTAAATGTATACCATAATCAACAAAGTAAAGTAAAGGAAAGTAAAGGAAAGGAAAGTAAAGAAGAAGAAAGAAAAAATAATTCCTTTCCGTCGTCGGCGTCGAAGGTTGTAAAACTCTACGGGGACAATATTCACCCGATAAGCTCTGCAATAGAGCGAGATAAGCTCATTTCCTTGGTTGAAGCACACGGCGAAGCTTTCGTGCAAAAGGCTATCGAAAGAGCCGTCATGCGTAATAAGCGAAGCCTGGCATATATCACGGGTATCCTTAGTCGGTGGGAGACCAATGGCTACGACGAGGGTAGTAACGGAGACGGTAAGAAGAGGCCGGAAGCGACTGAAAAGTCGGAAGAGTATCTTGCCTTTCTTGAGCGACGAAAGGCGTACAAAGCAAAACAAAAGCAGAAAGGAGTAACCGCAGATGTTAACAGACGGGAGCATGAGCTTCCTCAAGGACGTGCTGAAGCTGTCATATCCGAACCAGCGGATGGAAGAAAGGAACTT
>ERZ772764.168-NODE-168-length-47580-cov-30.928669_pt1 | contig 47580 bp, 37 predicted proteins | sample MGYA00512163_ERZ772764 | MGnify/ENA primary metagenome ERZ772764 (study PRJEB29015, sample SAMEA2737903) | human oral metagenome | biome: human oral; feature: human-associated habitat; material: dental | place: China | collected 2094 ... | reverse complement strand
GCCCACCCCCGCGCGCCCCCTGGCCGCCCGTCCCGGCCGGGGCCGTCCGCGCCGCGCACCCGCGAGCCGCGGGCGCCCTGTTCACAGCAGCACAGAAAACGAGGACAGCATGGCCACTGCAAAACGCCGAGCCCCGGGGCGCTCCCTCAACGGCGCCGCGCGTTTCCGTCCCAAGTGGATGCCCTGGCTATGGATCACGCTGCCGGTCCTGGCGATCGTCTCCTTCTACATCTACCCCTTCATCACCACGGTCTACGTGTCCTTCACCAAGACCAAGCCGCTGGGCAGGGTCGGGCGCTTCGTCGGGTTCGAGAACTTCGCGAGCGTCCTGTCCGACGGCGAGTTCTGGGAGTCGCTGCGCAACTCCCTGCTGTACGCGGTGTGCGTCGTCCCCCTCATGGTCCTGCTCCCGCTGCTGCTCGCCCTGCTGGTGAAGAGCCACGTCCCCGGAATCGGCTTCTTCCGGGCCCTCTACTACCTGCCGGCCATCTCCTCGCTGGTCGTCATCTCCCTGGCCTGGCGCTACCTGCTGGACCAGCGCGGACCGGTCAACAACCTCCTCGCGTCGTGGGGACTGGCCAGCGAGCCCGTGCCCTTCCTGTCCAACCAGTGGCTCATCCTCTTCTGCGCGATGCTCATCACGCTGTGGCAGGGCCTGCCCTACTACATGATCCTGTACTTGTCCGCGCTGGCCAACGTCGATAAGTCCCTGTACGAGGCGGCGGAGCTCGACGGGGCGGGCCCGGTGCGCCGCTTCTTCACGGTCACAGTGCCCGGCGTGCGGGTGATGATGTTCCTGGTCGCCACGCTCACCACGATCGGCTGCCTGAAGATCTTCACCGAGGTCTACCTGCTGGGGGGCGCCGCCTCGCCCACCAAGACCCTCACCATGTACATCCGCGACCGGATCGTCGACCCGACCTTCGGGTCGCTGGGGCAGGGGGACGCGGCCTCGGTGTGCCTGTTCCTGCTGACCTTCGGATTCATCATCGCCTCCCAGGCGCTGCAGAGGAAGGCTGAAGACGCATGAGCGCCCAAGCACCCGCCCAGAAGACCCCCTCCCGCTTCGCGCAGTGGCGCAAAGCGCGCAGGCTCGAGCGCCAGTCCCGCACCGTCGCCAGCCGCCAGATGCGCGGCAGCCAGCTGTTCATCCGCTACGCGGTGCTCGTCGTCGTCGCGATCCTGCTGGTCGGCCCCCTCGTGCTGCCCCTCATGGCGGCCTTCAAAGCGCCCGGTGAGTCCGTCTTCGGCCAGGGGGCCACGCTGCTCCCCCAGCAGTGGTCCCTCGAGTCCTTCGCCAGGCTCTTCGAGCGCACCGACATCCTCGGATCCATCGGCAACTCCGCGCTGGTGGCGCTCCTGGCCGTCACCTCGAACGTCGTCCTGTCGTGCGTGGGCGGCTACATGCTGTCCAGGCGCGGGTGGAGCGGGCGCACCATCATGTACTTCGTGGTGCTGTCGGCCATGATCTTCCCCTTCGAATCGATCATGCTCTCCCTCTTCTCCATGATGGTGCAGGCCAACCTCTACAACACCCTCACGGGCGTGTGGATGGTCGCGATGATCGGGCCCTTCCAGATCCTCATGATGCGCGCGGCGTTCATGGGCATCCCCGACGAGATCGAAGACGCCGCCCTCATCGACGGGGCGGGGGAGTGGAGGCGCTTCTGGGAGATCTTCTTGCCCCAGGTGCGCGGAACCCTCACGGTCGTGGGGCTGACATCCTTCATCGCCGCGTGGTCGGACTTCATCTTCCCCCTGCTGATGCTGCCCGACCCGAAGAAGCAGACCCTCATGCTCACCCTCACGGCGATCCAGAACTCGCCGCAGGGCACCACCTACCAGCTGGTGCTCGCCGGCGCGGTCGTCGCCATGACCCCGGTCGTCATCGTCTTCGCCCTCAGCCAGAAGTACTTCTTCCGGGGCATCGAGGACGGCGGCCTGAAGTTCTGAACCGCGGCCGGGCCCGCCCGGCGCCTACCCCAGGCGGCCGATGCGCCGACCGGCCCGTCCCGGCGCCCGTCCCGCCCGGCCGATGCGGTGCCCGTCCCATCCGGGACCGGCCCAGTCCCTTCCCCCCGACGAATCCCCAGGGAGCGCACATGACCGACCGACTCACCGACGAATTCGCCCCCGACGCCCTCGAGGCTGCTGGGGCGCTGGGGGGAGCCGAGGACCCCGGCTACACCTACCCGGACGACCCCCGCACCGCGCGCGCCCTCGAGCACTGGCGCGACCTCAAGGTGGGGGTCATCATCCACTGGGGGATCTTCTCCCACATCGGCCAGGACGGGTCCTGGTCCCTGCACCGCACCCGGCTCGGCGGCTTCACGGACGCCCCCCAGGGGTGGCGGGGAACGGACGCCGAGTACCACTCGTGGTACTGCGACCAGGCGCGCTCCTTCACCGGCGAGGACTTCGACGCCGCAGAGTGGGCGAGCGCCTGCGCCCGCGCGGGGATGCGCTACGCCGTCTTCACCACGAAGCACCACGACGGCTTCGCCATGTACGACACCGCCTACTCGAACTTCAAGTCCACGTCGGAGGAGTCGGGCCTGGGGCGCGACATCGTCCGCGAGGTCTTCGACGCCTTCCGCGGCGCGGGCATGGAGACCGGCGTGTACTTCTCGAAGGCGGACTGGAACCACCCGGGCTACTGGGACCGCTCCCGCCCGATCACGGACCGCTACCACAACTACGACATCGCCTCCCACGAGGCCAAATGGGAGTCCTTCGTCACCTACACGAAGAACCAGATCGAGGAGCTGCTCACCGGCTACGGCGACGTCAACGTCCTGTGGCTGGACGCCGGGTGGGTGCGCTCCCCGGAGGAGCCCATCGGCATGGACGCGATCGCCGAGGCCGCGCGCCGCCTGCAGCCCTCGATCCTGGTCGTCGACCGCGAGGTCCACGGGCCCAACGAGAACTACAGGACCCCTGAGCAGGAGATCCCCGACTCCGTCCTGGACCACCCGTGGGAGTCCTGCATCACGATGACGCGCGGCTGGTGCTCGATGCGGCCCGACGAGGCGATCAAACCGATGCGCCGCATCGTCTCCAACCTGCTGGCGATCGTCTCGCGCGGCGGCAACTACCTCATCGGCATCGGGCCCGACGGCTCCGGGCGCATGTCGAAGTGGGTGCGCCGCGGGCTCGACGAGCTCGGCGGCTTCCTCAAGGCCAACGGGCCCGGGATCTTCGCGACCCGCCCGTGGGAGCGCGGGGAGCGGGTGCGCGGCGCCGACGACTGGTCGTGGTGGACGACCCGCGCCGCCCCCTCCGCCCCCGGTGGCCCCGGCACCGTCTACTTCTTCGGGATGGGCCCGGCCGACGAGGCGGGGGCGGATTCCCTGGAGGAGCGGACCTTCGCGGCGCCGGGCACCAGCGCCACCTGGGTCGAGGTGCCCGCCCCGGTGGCCCACGCGCGCCTGCTCGGCTCCGGGGAACCCGTCGAGGTCGAGGCGCAAGGGGAGGGGACGAGGCTGCGCGTGCCCGCCACGGGCCTGGCCTACGCGGTCGGGATTGAAGCGCGCCTCGCGGACGGGCCGAGCGCCCCGGCGGCCCGCGACTAGGCCCTGGCGCGCTCGCGCGCCAGGGTGCCCGCCCAGCGCCTGCGCCGGGTGGGCCGGACATCTCCCCTCTCCCTAGGGCGAGGCTGCCCACGGGGCGCAGCGGGTGCCCGCGCGAGGCGGCTCCTCGCACCCCCGCCGCCCGGCGACGGCGCCGCGCAGGCGGGCGGCGGCAGGGACTCACACGTGAGCAACGCGGAACACGGACACTGCGACGACACCACCCCACCACCCAACATCCACGAAGGAGTAGACGAATGAGGAGAAGACCCATAATCGGTGCGCTCCTCGCACCAGCACTCGCGCTCGGGACGCTCAGCGCCGCACAGGCCGCGCTGGCCGAACCGGCCCAGCCCGCCCCCTTCCACCCCGAGGTCCTGTGGGCCACGTCCGAGGAGCTCGTCGGCGAATCCGGCCTCAACGGGCACATCGAAGCGCTCACCGACGACGACACCGGCCGCAGCGGCGCCGCCGTCACGTTCTGGACCACTAAATGGAAGGACGGCGGGGACTCCTTCCCGCACGCCCTCGCCATGCGCAACCCCAACGCGCAGGACGGGGCGTGCGGCATAGGGGTCACCGCCAGGCCCACCTACGACTCCACGATGGGCAACGACCACCTGCCCGCCGAGTACAGGATCCACGCCTTCGAGGCGGATCCGGGCAACCCGGCTTCGGACGCGGACGCCCTCGCCGCGTGGAAGGAGTCCGTGCGGGGCGGCCAATGGCAGGGCGGCACGGAACTGGCCCACGCCTCGGGAGCACTGGCCAAGACCAACGACGAGCAGTACATCACCTTCCCGAGGACCACCGCGCCCGTCATCTCCCTCACCGGCCTGTCCGCCCTGGTCGCCTCCAAGAACGACATGGCCCTGTCCGACATCAAACTGCTGCCCTGCGACTCGGACGGCAACGCGATCACCACCTACCCGGCTCAGCCCGGACCCGGCCCCGAGCCCAGGCCCGAGGTCCCCAACGTCCCCGAGCCCCTCCAGGGCGGCGGATCCGACTCCCTGGTCACCGACTTCGTCATCGACCAGCTGCCCTACGGCGAGCCCGGCGCCCCCGTCGAGTTCGCCCCGGGCACCCACACCTACTCCGCCACCGGCTACTACCACTCGGCCACCGTCTCCGCGCGGATCCGCACCGCACCGGGCGCCGAGGCCACCATCAACGGCGCCAAGCCCGACGGCGACGGGCGGGTGAAGAACCTCGACCTCGCCAAGGGGATCAACGCCATCACCGCGACCGTCACGAAGGACGGGCAGAGCGCCACCTACGTCGTCAACATCACCAAGACCGACACCGACTTCCGCGGCAACGTCCTGGTCCCCGCCACGGCCGCCCTCAACGGCGGCAGCGAGGCCGACAACCGCGCCCTGGTGGACGGGGACCGCAACACCACCGTCACCGTCGACCCGCTGGTCCGCTCCGAGCAGTGGGATGGGTCCACCACCGGATTCGAGCTCACCCTCGACGGGCAGCGCTACGTCCACCGCGTCAACGCCTTCGGCTGGCCGTCACTGCCCGGCGGAGCCCACAGGGCTGGCACGGGGGCAACTCCGTCGCCATCGCCATCCAGGAGGCCGACGGCGGCGAATGGAAGACCATCGTCACCCACGCCTCGCTCACCCGCGACGCGCGCGGCCTGTGGTACTGGGACTTCAACGCCTACCACCTGGCCCACAGGATCCGCGTGTGGATGAACACCGAGACCGAGCCCCAGACTCCCAAGAACATCGCCACGGCCGTGCGCTTCGACGACGTCGAGGTGTGGGGCCTGCCCGCGGGCAGCGCCCCCAAGGCCCCCGAGGCGGACAACTCCGCGGACTCCCGCTACTCCGGCTTCGACCCGGGCGACGGCAAGTGGGGCGTCAACCGCGCCCAGGCGCTCGCCCTGCAGTACGGCGTCATGATGCCCGCCTGGGTGCCCTCCGAGGGCTACGGGCGCGGCGCCTTCGACGCCAACGAGCGCGGCCTCACCGGCGGCGCCTTCCCCATGTTCTACGACCTGCCCCTGTTCAACACCGCGATGATGGAGTCCCTGGGCAAGGGAGCCCCCTGGGCGCTCGCCAAGGCCCCCTTCGGGAAGAACGGGATCGCCTCGGCCGGAGAGCCCCATGACTTCCTGAGCGAGGCGCAGAAGCCCTACGCCAGCACCCTGGTCGACATCCAGTACGGCGACGAGAAGCAGTGGGACAACACGGAGGGCGACTACTACCAGAAGTGGTTCGAGTGGTCCAAGACCGCCTACCCCGGCGCCCTCGTCCACTCCAACCAGTACGACGACTACACGTGGCGCAGGCCGCAGGTGCTCGACTACTACGTGCGCGCCGTCAAACCCGACCTGCTCAGCTGGGACACCTACTACTACTCCACGACCAGCGGTCCCGGCCCCGACAGGGTCGTCACCTCTCTGCTCAACAACCAGACGTGGCAGGCCCAGCGCGAGTACGCCCTCAAGGGCCTGACCGGCGACGGCTCCAGCCCGATCCTGTACGGCCAGTACCTGGACTACAACTGGGACGCCAACGTCTCCGCCTCGCAGAAGGCGATCGTGCCCTCCCTGGGCCTGGCGACCGGGCAGAAGTGGTTCGGCCTGTTCCGCATGGAGTACAACGGCTACGACCGCTCCTCGATCATCGACCACGACGGCGCGCCCACCCGCTCCTTCTACGAGTTCACGAGGATCTTCCGCTCCGTGCGCTACATCGGCGAGTACACGAAGGCCATGGACTCGACCTTCGTCGCCCTCAAACCCGGCCAGTACGACGGCCGCGATGAGGATCCGGTCCTGAGCGGCTACCGCTACGGCAACTTCGCCTCCGGTGACGAGGCCGTGGCCGCGAACCAGGGCGCCGGCCTGGTGGACATGAGCGTCACGAACACCGGCTCCGTCAACGGCGGCAAGCCCGGCGACGTGGTGGTCGGCTACTTCGACCAGCTCGAGGGCCTCGAAGCCGCCAAGTCCGCCGAGATCTTCGGCGCCTCGACCACCGTCCCCAAGGGGTTCATGGTCGTCAACGCGCTCACCGGGACCACCAAGTTCCCCTCGATGCTGCTCGACCCGCGCACCGACGACGGCTCCTTCGCCGAGACCGCCCAGGACATCACCCTCACGGTGAAGAAGCCGTCCGCCAACTCGCGCCTCATGCTGGTCGACCCCTCCACCGCGACCACCACCGAGGTCGCCCTCGGCGACGGGGAGACCTCGACCGTCACCCTCAAGGCCGTCGGCGGCGGCGACTCGCGCCTGCTCTACTGGGTGACCCGGGACGATCCTGCCCCCGGCCCCACGCCGACTCCGGCGCCCACCGCGGATCCGACCCCCGCGCCCACTCCGGCGCCCACCTCGGACCCCACTGCGGATCCGACCGCCGAGCCGACGGGGGCGCCCTCCCAGGATCCGACCGACCCGCCCGCGCCCGGGCCCAAGACGGGCAAGTGGGTGCAGGGGTTCTTCGGCTGGTGGTACCGCTACGACGACGGCACCTACCCGGTGTCCACGACGCTGGTCGTCGACGGGCAGACCTACAGGTTCGACGCGCGCGGGTACATGGTGACGGGCTGGCACAAGGACAACGGGGCCTGGTACTACTACTCCCCCTCGGGCGCGCGGGCGAGCGGCTGGGCGCTGGTCTCGGGGACCTGGTACTACCTGGATCCGGGAAGTGGCGCGATGCTGATCGGCTGGGTCGAGGCATCGGGGGCCTGGTACCACCTGGGCGCCTCGGGCGCCATGGACACGGGCTGGCTGAGCGAGGGCGGCGCCTGGTACCTGCTGGGCGCTGACGGTGCGATGCGCACCGGTTGGGCGCAGTCGGGCGGCCACTGGTACTACCTGGATCCGGACACGGGTGCGATGCGCACCGGCTGGGTCGAGGTATCGGGGACCTGGTACTACCTGGATCCCAGCGGCCAGATGGCGACGGGGACCCGGACCATCGACGGAGTCGCGCACAGATTCGCCCCCTCGGGGGCTTGGCTGGGCTGAGCCCCGCCTCCCGGCGGCGCCCCGGGGCAACCCGCCCGGGGCGCCGCCCTTTCACGCACAGGGCACCGCGCAGGAGCGCTCTTGGCGGGCTCCCGGTCCGTAGGACACCGATCACGGCGTCCGGGACGCGCCACGGGAGGCGAAGCACCGCTGGCGCACCGGGCGGGCGGGCGGGCGCGGCGCCCGGCGTCCACCGGGACCGGAGCGTCTGGGACTTGCGGCCCACGCCCGACGCGGCCCCGGCGCCCACAGGGCGCCAGGCCGGCGGAGGGCGGACCGAGAGGGCGCCGAACCGACGGGAAGTGGGGCACAATGCGGGTGTGGACTCCCTCGACGCACCATCCCCGATCCCGGCGAGCCCCTACGCCGGCTTCGACCGCGCAGCGTGGGCGCGCCTCGCGGACCGGACGCCGCTGCCCCTCACACAGGACGACATCGACCGCATCGCGTCATTGGGCGACCCCATCGACATGCAGGAGGTGGACGCGATCTACAGGCCGCTGTCGGCGCTGCTGCACCTCTACGTCGACGGGCGCAGGCGCACAGCGGCGGAGCGCCACGCCTTCCTGGGCGAACCCGCCCCCGTCTCGACGCCCTTCGTCATCGGGATCGCCGGTTCCGTGGCCGTCGGCAAATCCACCGTGGCGCGCCTCCTCCAACTGCTGCTGCAGAGGTGGGACTCCACGCCCAGGGTCGACCTGATCACCACCGACGGCTTCCTCCACCCCAACAAAGTGCTGGAGGAGCGCGGCATCATCGCCAAGAAGGGCTTCCCCGAGTCCTACGACCGCGCCGCCCTCATCGCGTTCCTCTCCGCCGTGAAAGCCGGCGCGCCCTCGGTGAGCGCCCCCGTGTACTCCCACGTCGTCTACGACATCATCCCCGGCGAGGAGGCCGTCGTCTCCCGCCCGGACATCCTCATCGTCGAGGGCCTCAACGTCCTGCAGCCCCCGCGCGCCCTGCCGGGCTCCGTCTCCATCGCGGTGTCCGACTACTTCGACTTCTCCATCTACGTCGACGCCGACGAGTCCCACATCGAGCAGTGGTACGTCGACCGCTTCCTCAAACTCCGGGCGACCGCGTTCGCCCGCGAGGACTCGTTCTTCCGCACCTACGCCGGCCTTTCCGACGCGGAGGCCGAGAGCACGGCGCGCATGGTGTGGCGCGCGATCAATTTGCCGAACCTGCGCGAGAACATCCGCCCCACCCGCGAACGCGCGGAACTGGTGTTCACCAAGGGGGCGGACCACAGGGTGGAGTCGCTGAAGATCCGCAAGGAGTAGTGGAGCGCGCCCATATGGCGAAGGGCACTCGCCGGTGCCCCCGGCCCCCCGGTGTGGTCCAATTGAGTCCATGTGCGGAATCGTTGGTCATATTGCAAGCAGCCCGTCGCAGCGGTCGTGCCGCGTCGTCATGGACGGCCTGGCGCGCCTGGAGTACAGGGGCTACGACTCGGCGGGCATCGCCCTGGCCTCCCCCGGGCGCCTCGAGGTCGTCCGCGAGGTCGGCAAACTCGCCAATCTGAGGGCCGCCGTCGACCGGGCGCACCCCGTCGACGCCACCGCAGGAATCGGGCACACGCGCTGGGCCACCCACGGGCGCCCCACGGTGGCCAACGCCCACCCGCACTGCTCCCCCGACGGGCGCTTCGCCCTGGTCCACAACGGCATCATCGAGAACGCGGACGCCCTGCGCGCCCAGCTGATCGCCGACGGCGCGGTCTTCGCCTCGGAGACGGACACCGAGGTCGTCGTCCACATGATCGCCCGCGCCTACGACGGGGCGTCCCCGGCCTCGTACCAGGGCGGGACCGCCGGCCTGACCGGGGCCGACGCGGACGTGGCCCGCCGGCTCGTCGTCGCCATGCGGGCGGTGACGGAGCAGCTGGAGGGCACCTTCACCCTGCTGGTGGTCTCGACCGAGTCCCCGAACGCGATCGTCGCGGCGCGCCGCTCATCGCCGCTGGTCGTGGGCCTGGGCGACGGGGAGAACTTCCTCGGCTCCGACGCGCTCGCCTTCGTCGAGCACACGAGGCGCGCGGTGGAGATCGAGCAGGACCAGATCGTCGTGGTCGCGGCCAGGGGGGTGACCGTGGTGGGCACCGACGGCCAGGTCGTCGCCCCGAAGGAGTACGAGGTCGACTTCTCGTCGGACCGCGCCACGAAGAACGGGTGGCCGACCTTCATGGAGAAGGAGATCCACGAGCAGCCCGAGGCGGTGGGAGCCACCCTGGCGGACCGCGTCGACTCCCACGGGCACCTGGCCCTCGACGAGGTGCGCATCCCCGTGCACGTGCTGCGCAGCGTCGACAAGGTCATCATGATCGGCTGCGGCACCGCCTCCTACGCCGGCCAGGTCGCCCGCTACGCCATCGAGCACTGGTGCCGGATCCCCGTCGAGGTCGAGTTGTCCAGCGAGTTCCGCTACCGCGACCCCGTGGTCACCGAGAAGACCCTGGTGGTGGCGATCTCCCAGAGCGGTGAGACCATGGACACCATCCAGGCGATCCGCCACGCCCGCGAGCAGGGGGCGAAGGTGGTCGCGGTCGTCAACACGCCCGGCTCGACGATCTCGCGCGAGTCCGATGCGGTGGTCCTCACGCACGCCGGGCCCGAGATCGCGGTCGCCTCCACCAAGGCGTTCACCGCCCAGGTGGCCGCCTGCTACATCCTGGGCCTGTACCTGGCCCAGGTGCGCGGCAACAAGTACGCCGACGAGATCGCCGACTACATGGACAAACTGGCCGAGGTGCCCGCCAAGATCGAGCGCGTCTTGGAGCGGGGGGAGGCGGTGCGCCAATTCGCCCGCACCATGGCAGGCGCCACGTCCGTCATCTACCTGGGCCGCCACGTGGGCTTCCCCGTCGCGATGGAGGGGGCCCTCAAGCTCAAGGAGATCTGCTACATCCACGCGGAGGGCTTCGCCGCGGGCGAGCTCAAGCACGGTCCCATCGCTCTGGTCGACGAGGGGCAGCCCGTCATCGTCATCGTGCCCACCCCGCGCCGCCCCGAGCTGCACAACAAGGTCCTGGCCAACATCGAGGAGGTCCGTGCCCGGGGCGCGCGCACGATCGTGGTCGCCGAGGAGGGGGACTCCTCCGTGGACGCCTTCGCCGACGTGGTCTTCCGGGTGCCGCCAGTGCCGACGCTCTACGCGCCACTGCTCACGGTCGTTCCCCTGCAGATCTTCGCGTGCGAGTTGGCGGGCGTGAAGGGGCTCGACGTCGACCAGCCCAGGAACCTCGCGAAGTCGGTGACCGTCGAGTAGCCGGGGTGTGTGAATTAGCGGTCATCGGGCGGCGCCCCGCCCGGTGGGGGCGGATGATTGACAGCGGATCCCGTTAGCGAGGAGGAGCCGTCATGAGTCCCACCACCATTCTCATCGGCGTCCTGCCATCCGTGTTCTTCGGCGTCGCCACGACGCTGATGGGCAAGACCGGGGGGTCGGACCGCCAGCGCGTCATGGGCACGGTCCTGGGCGGCCTCCTCATGGCCGCCGTGGCCACGCCGTTCCTGCACCCCCAGTGGACGCCGTTCAACCTCGCGGTGTCCTTCGGCACGGGCCTGCTGCTGGGACTGGGCGTGTGCGACCAGTTGCGCTCCTACACCGTGCTCGGCATGTCGCGCACGATGCCGCTGTCCACCGGAGGGCAGTTGGTCCTCATGTCGGTGGCGGGCATCGCATTGTTCGGCGAGTGGCTGCACGGCGGCGCCCTGCCCTACGGCATTGCGGCGATCGCGGTGCTGATCGTGGGGATCTGGTTCCTCTCGCGCTCCGAGGCGGGCTCGGACGCGGCCGGCCTGGACTGGGGGAGGGGAGCGGTCCTGCTCACCTCCTCGACCCTCGGCCTGGTCGCCTTCCCCCTGATCATCAAGTACTTCGGCATCGCGCCGAAGGAGTTCCTGCTGCCGCAGGCCGTCGGCTACACCGCGTACGCCGCCGTGTTCTTCGCCATCCAGGGGCGCGGCGGCGTCGACCCCGAGGCATCGTTGCGCCACCGGCGCATGTTCCCCTCCGTGTTCAACGGCGTCCTGTGGGGTATCGCGATCCTGCTGCTGCAGCTCAACTCGAACAACCTCGGGGCGGGCACCGGATTCACGCTCTCGCAGCTGGGGATCCTGATCTCCACGCCGCTGGGCATCCTGTGGCTGCACGAGACGCGCAGCAGGAAGGAGCTGCGCTGGACGGGCATCGGCGTTTTCCTGGTGATCGCCGGGGCCGTTCTGGCGGGGATCGCCAAGTCCCTCGACGCCGCCTGAGAGCGGGGCTGCCCGGAGGCGGGCGGTGTGGCATTCGGGGAAGGCCCGGATTCCGACGCGCGTGTGCCTGTGATCGGCTCGGCGGTGGTCGTGAGCTCCCCGGTGGTGGGTGTGTTCGGCTCGACGGCGGTCGTGATCTCCTCGGCACTGGTCAAGGCGGTGCCGGGTGCTCGGTGCAGCCCTTCCGAGTGGGGTGACTTGTATCGGGGCAGGATACGGGCAATGGGGTAGGGAACCGCCTATTGGGGTAGGAAAACTGCCTGCCCCGGTGGCCTGTTGCCTGCTCCAGTGCGCCGTTTCCATTGCTCTGCTGCCTGCCCCGGTGGCCTGTTGCCTGCCCCGATGCGGGCCTGCGTTTGCCCGGGATCGCGCGGGGCTGGTTGAGGCGCCCGGACGGAGCTCTGTCATGCGAAGTGCGGTGGTTAGGGCCGGGGCTCGGGCTGTTTTGCATGCGGAGCGGGGTTTTCAAAGGGATACCGTCAGTTTGCAAGTGTGATAGCGCTTGCGAAGAGTGGTGGCGCTGGGAAAGCAGAGCCGCTGTAAGGGACAGCCCCGCAGCCGCCGACGCGGATCCTGGTATCGCTGTGAAAGCGGCCCATGGCGCGGAGCGCCTGGGCTTGTGCGCGCGGGGGCTGCGCGGTACCGCTGGGAACTGGGCCCGGTGCCGCTCCCGGATCCGGGGCGCGGGCGCGCTTCAGTGGGGGATTGCCGCAGAAGGGACCCCCGTCGCTGGCTCCCGGTGAGACGCATTGGGGTAGGAAAACACCCATTGGGGTAGGCAATTTGCCTACCCCAATGCACAGTTGTCTGCCCCAATGGCCTATTGCCTGCTCCAATGCGTCGTTTCTGATGCTCTATTGCCTGCCCCAATGACCCGTTGCCTGCTCCAATGCGTCGTTTCTATTGCTCTTTTGCCTGCCCCAATGGCCTGTTGCCTGCCCCAATGCGGCTGGGTCCGTGCCCTCCAGGGATCGCCGGCGGGCGCCGGTCCGCCCCGGGTGTGCGAGCATGGAGGGCATGAGCGCCGCAGAACCGATCCCCGCCCACACTTTCGCCACGGTGAGAAGGACGGAGGCGCCCCTGATCGCCGAGGCGCGCGCCCAGGGGCGTCCCGACGCCCTCATGGAGCGTGCCGCCACGGGGGTGGCGGACGCGGTGCGGGGCCTGCTCGGACGGCCCCGCGACGAGTTGCGGCCATCCGCAGTCGATCCTTGGCGCCTGGGCCCCGGTCCCCTGGCCGACCCGCAGGCCGGTCCTCGGGGCAATGCCCCCGCCTCGGGGGCGGATCCGGCTGCCGTCCTGTCCGACTGCCAAGCGCCCTCGGCCGCCCTGTCCTCCGTCGCGCCGCATGGGCCGTCCCTGGCGCCCTCCCCCCACAGCGCCGCCCACGATGGCGCACCGGAGGGAGTCGCACCCCAGGTCGTCGCCCTGGTCGGCTCGGGCGACAACGGGGGCGACGCGCTCTACGCGTGCGCCATCCTGCAGGACGCGGGCACCGCCTGCATGGCGCTCCTGCTCAAACCCGGGGCGCACGAGCGGGCACTGGGCCGCGCGCGGGCGGCGGGGGTCGCGGTCGCCGACCTGGCGGGCCGCCCCCTCGATCAGTTGGACGGGCAGGACGCCGTGCGCCTGGCCGGCGCCCGCGTCTGGATCGACGGGATCGTGGGAACCGGGGTTCGCGGCCCCCTGGAGGGGGCGCTGGCGGACGCGGTCAGGGCACTGGCCGCCCTCAAACGCTCGGCGGGCCCCGCCGTCGTCGCCGTCGACGTCCCCTCCGGCCTGACGGACGCCCGCGGGGAGGTGCCCGGTCCACTCCTGCCCGCGGAGGTGACCGTCACAATGGGGGCGCACAAGGAGGCACTGGTCCTGCCCCCCGCTGCGGGGTACGCCGGGCGGATCGAACGCGTGGACCTGGGACTCGGGCCCGCCGATGCGGAGCGGACCCCGCCCGTCGCCCTCCACACCGCCGCGAGCGCGGCGGCCCACTACCCCGCCCCGACTTCCGAGGACCACAAGTACACGCGCGGAGTGGTCGGCGTCGTCGCCGGATCCGACACCTACCCGGGCGCCGGAGTGCTCGCCGTGCGCGGGGCGCTCGCCAGCGGGGCCGGAATGGTGCGCCTCAACTCGACAAGGCGCGTCGAGGACCTGGTCCTGGCGGCCGAACCCGGTGTGGTCACCGCCGGGGGGCGCATACAAGCGGGCCTCATCGGCCCCGGGCTCGACGAGGCGCGCCGCGCCGAGGCCCTCGAGCTCGCCGAGTTCTGCCTCGAAGCGGGCCTGCCCCTGGTGATCGACGCGTGGGCGCTGGACCTGGTCCCCGGCCTCGTCGACCGGACGCGGCCCGCGGCGCTGACGATCACCCCCCACTACGGGGAGGCGGTGCGCCTGCTCACCGCGCTCGGCAGCCCGACGACGCGCGCGCGGGTCGGGGACGCCCCCCTGCGGGCCGCACAGAGCCTCCACGAGCTGACGGGCGCGACCGTGGTCCTCAAAGGGGCGGCGACCATCGTCTACGGCGCTGCCCGCACAACCCTGGCCGATGGGGGCGCGCCAGGGCGGGCGCGCGCGTGCGGACCCGAGCAGGGGGACGGACCGGAGAGGGGCCACGACCCCGGAGGCGCGCGCGGTCGGGAGGGTTCCGGCGAACCCAGAGAGGACACCCACGACCCCGGCGGCGCGCGCGGGCCGGAGGCCCCCAGCAGTCCCGGGGAACCACGGGGCCGGGACTCCGCCCGTGCCATTGTGGCGCCCCTGGGCTGCGGCTGGGCCTCCGTGGCGGGATCGGGCGACGTGCTGGCGGGCCTCGTCGCCGGGACGCACGCGGGCGCCCGGGCCCGCAGGGAACGGGACGGCGCCGACGTCCACGACCCGGTCGCGGAGGCCGCCGCCGCCGTGTGGGTCCACGGCGAGGCCGCGCGCCTGGCCGCCCGCGCCCGCCACGCGCCCGGCCAGCCGATCCAGGCCCGCCAGATCGCTGACGCGATTCCCCCGGTCATCGGTGGGATACTGGGAGCGTGACTGACACCCACGCGCCCCGCGCGGACGCATACCCCGGCGAGGCGCTCATCGACCACGGCGCCATCGCCCACAACCTCCGGGTCCTGCGCGCGGCGGCCCCCGCAGCCAAGCAGATGGCGGTCGTCAAAGCCAACGCCTACGGGCACGGCCTGCTGCCCGTCGCCCTCACGGCGCTCGCCTCGGGCAGCGACTGGCTGGGCGTCGCCCAACTGCCCGAGGCCGTGGAGCTGAGGGAGGGCCTCGACCGGGCGGGCGTCGACCGCGCGAGCGCCCCCGTGCTCGCGTGGATCACGACGCCCGGCTCCGACTTCGCGGGGGCCGTCCGCGCCGGCATCGACCTGTCGGTGTCGTGGACGTGGGTGCTCGACGCCATCAGCGCGGCGGCGCGCGCCGTGGGCCGTCCCGCCCGCGTCCACGTCAAGATTGACACCGGGATGAGCAGGGCGGGATCCACGCTGGCGGACCTGCCCGCCCTGGCCTCGGCTCTCGCGGCGGCGCAGGCCGACGGGCTCGTCGAGGTCGTCGGCGCGTGGAGCCACCTGTCCCGCGGGGACGACCCCAGCGAGGGCGGGCTGGCCTCGACCGCCTCGCACGTCGGGATTTTCGAGCGCGGCCTGCGGGTGCTGGGGGAGGCGGGGGTCCGCCCCGCGATCCGCCACCTGGCGGCCACCGCGGGCATCCTGTGGCACCCGGAGACCCATTACGACATGGTCCGCGCCGGGATCGGGCTCTACGGCCTGTCCCCCGACCCCGCCGTCGCCGACTCGCGGGAACTGGGCCTGCGGCCCGCCATGACGCTGCGCGCCCCCCTCACATCCGTCAAAGTGATCGAACGCGGGGCGCCCGTCTCGTACGGGGGGACGTGGCGGGCGCCGACCCGGCGCTGGGCGGGCCTGGTCCCCCTGGGGTACGGGGACGGCATCCTTCGCTCCGCCTCCAACGCCGCGCCCGTGGTGGTGCGCGGCCCCGGAGGCGACGTGCCCGCCCGCTGCGCGGGCCGGGTGTGCATGGACCAGTTCGTCATCGACCTGGGCCCGGCCGGCGGGGCGGCTGGGACGCCGGGCTCCCAATCGGGCGACCCGCCCGCCCGCGTGGGGGACGGGGCCGTGCTCTTCGGCGACCCCGCGACCGGCGCCCCCACCGCCGACCAGTGGGCCGCGGCCGCCGGAACCATCAACTACGAGGTCGTCACCCGCCTGGGCGACCACATCCCCCGGATCCACATCCGGGCGGGAAGGAGCCAGTAGATGGCAGCGGAGACGACCATCGCCACCGGATCGGCGGAGCAGACCCGCGCCCTCGGGGCCGCCCTCGGGGCCGTCCTGGCCGCCGGGGACCTCGTGATGCTCAGCGGCGGCCTCGGCGCCGGTAAGACGACCCTGGCCCAGGGGATCGGCGAGGGCATGGGCGTGCTCGGGCGCGTCGCCTCGCCCACCTTCATCATCGCGCGCGTCCACCCCTCCGGGAGGGGAGGGCCCGACCTCGTCCACGCCGACGCCTACAGGATCCGCGACCTGGAGGACCTGGAGACCCTGGACCTCGACTCCTCCCTGGACGAGGCGGTGACCGTCGTCGAATGGGGCGAGGGCAAGACCGAGGCGCTGTCCGACTCCCGCCTGGAGGTCGAGGTCCGCCGCGCCCGGGGGGGCACGGCGCCCGCCCTGGACGGCGCCATCGACCTGGCGGCAGTGGACGACGGGCGCCGCGACATCGTGATGCGCCCGTTCGGGCAGCGGTGGGACGGGGTCCTGGAAGCCGTCGTCGCGGCGTTCCGGCGGGCCGCGCCGTCCGGCGGCGGGGACGCAGTAGGATCGACCCGTGCTTGAACTCGCCCTGGACACGCTGAACGCGACATCCGTTGCCCTCGTGCGCGACGGGGAGGCCGTCGCGCGCGCTGCGGACGGGTCCGCCCGCCACCACGCCGAGTCCCTCACCCCCCTGGTCCGCCGGGTCCTCCAGGACGCGGGACTGGGGCCGGACGCGGCCGGCGCCGGGCTGGACAGGGTGCTGGTGGGCACGGGGCCCGCGCCCTTCACGGGGCTGCGCGCCGGCCTCGTCTCCGCCCGCGTCATCGGCGAAGCGGTGGGCGCCCCCGTCCTCGGCGTCGCCTCCTTGGACGTCGTCGCCCGCCAGGGGCTGGACCTGCTGCCCCCCGACATGACGGTCTTCGCGGTCTCGGACGCGCGCAGGCGCGAGCTCTACTGGGGGCGCTACGAGGCCGACGGCCCGGACGACGTGCGGCTCGTCGGCCGCCTGGAAGTGGGGGCCGCGCGCTCCCTGCTGGGCGCGATGCGGGAGGCCGACGGGCTCATCGTCGCGGCCGGCCCCCTGCCCGCGCACTCCGCGCAGCCCCTCGCGGACGCGGGACAGGGGCCCGTCATCGACCTGGACCCCGCGGTCATGTCCCGCATGGTCGCGGCGCGCCTGGCCCGGGGGCAGGAGGAGCGCCTGGGCGCCCAGCCCCTCTACCTGCGCCGCCCCGATATCCAGGGCCGGGCGCCCGCGCGCCTATGAGCGGCCCCGGCGCCTTCGGCGCTCGCGCACGGCAGGGCTGCGCACCGGATCCCCGGCGCGCCCCCGCCGCCGGGACGGATTGCGCACCCGGCGCCCCCGGGGAGCGCGGCGGCGTCCCCGGCTCCGCGTGCGGGGAGGTCCCCGCTGTCGACATCGTCCCCGCCCGGGTGGGGGACCTGCGCGAGCTGGTGCGCCTGGAGGGGCTGCTCTTCCCGGAGGACCCCTGGACGGAGGGGATGCTCCGCGAGGAACTGGCGTCCGCCTCGTCCCACTACCTCATCGCCCGCGCCGACGGGGCGGCGTGCGGCTACGGCGGAGTCAGAGCGCTCGGCGACCAGGGGGACATCATGACGATCGGGGTGGTGCCCGGCGCGCGCGGACGGTCCGTGGGCTCGCGCCTCCTCGACGGCCTGATCGCGTGGGCGCGGCGGGCGGGCGCCGACGAGCTCTTCCTCGACGTGCGCGCCTCGAACGACGCCGCCATCGGCCTTTACCTGTCGCGCGGTTTCGAGGCGGTCGGGCGTCGGCGCCGCTACTTCCGCAACCCCGTCGAGGACGCCCTCGTCATGCGGTTGGCGGCCTTGGCCGGGGGCCCGCCGGGGCGCCCGTCGAATTAGCAAGGCCGCGTTTTCTAAAATGCCCTCCGGACGCGCCCTCCGAGGGCGCCCCCGATGAGTCGGCGCGCGCTCCTCGCCAGGGAGGAGAGGGACGCGGGAGCCGCGTGAAACCGCGGAAAACAGCGGTGCTCCGCGACAGGGGCGGACGGGTCCCGGCAATGGTCCCACATCGGGGCGGCCGGGGGTGGATATCCTCATCACATGGCCACAACAACCGTCGCAACGAAGAAGCGCCGCGCATGGACCACCAGCGTTTTCATCAAGCAGCTGATGGCCGTCTCGGGCTTCGTCTTCGTGTTCTTCCTCCTCTTCCACTCATACGGCAACCTCAAGATGTTCCTGGGCGAGCAGGTCTACAACGACTACGCCCACTGGCTCCACGAGGAGGCCTTCGTGCCGATCTTCCCGCACGGCGGCTTCCTCTGGGTGTTCAGGGCAGCGATGGTGCTCATGCTGATCATCCACCTCTACGCCGCCGCCTACACGTGGCTGCGCTCCCGCCGGGCGCGCAGCACCCGCTACGTCGTCGTCAAGTCGGTGTCCGACTCCTACGCGGCCCGCACGATGCGCCTGACGGGCGTCGTCCTGATCTTCGGCATCGTCTTCCACCTGCTGCACTTCACCACGGCGAGCCTGCCCCGCCAGCTGGCGAACTTCGGCTCCGAGACCACGGCCCCCTACTCCCGCATGATCGCGGCCTTCCAGTCGCCGTGGCTGGTGCTGTTCTACGCGGTCTTCGTCGGCGTGGTCTGCTTCCACGTCTCCCACGGCTTCTGGTCCATGTTCCAGTCGCTCGGCTGGGTGCGCCCCGCCACCCGCAAGCCGCTCGTCGTGCTCTCCGGGCTGGTCGGCGTCATCATCTTCGTGATGTTCCTGGCCCCGCCGACAGCCATCGCCACCGGGATCATCCACTGAGGAAGGCCAAGGAACCATGACAGACACACTCATTCACGGCCTGTACCGCGAGGGCGGGAAGATCGCCGACACGAAGGCGCCCCACGACGTCCCCATCTCCGAGCGGTGGGCGCGGCGCCAGTTCGAGGCCGCCCTGGTCAACCCCGCGAACCGGCGCAAGCTGCGCGTCATCATCGTCGGCTCCGGCCTGGCCGGCGGCGCCGCCGCCGCGTCCCTGGGCGAGATGGGCTACCACGTCGACGTGTTCTTCTACCAGGACTCCGCCCGCCGCGCGCACTCCATCGCCGCGCAGGGCGGCATCAACGCCGCGAAGAACTACCGCAACGACAACGACTCGGTGTACCGCCTCTTCTACGACACGGTCAAGGGCGGCGACTACCGCGCCCGCGAGGACAACGTGTACCGCCTCGCCGAGGTCAGCGGCAACATCATCGACCAGTGCGTCGCCCAGGGCGTCCCCTTCGCCCGCGAGTACGGCGGCCAGCTGGACAACCGCTCCTTCGGCGGCGTCCAGGTCTCGCGCACCTTCTACGCGAGGGGCCAGACCGGCCAGCAGCTCCTCATCGGCGCCTACCAGGCCATGGAGCGCCAGGTCGCGGCGGGCACCGTCACCGAGTACCCGCGCCACGAGATGGTCGAGCTCATCGTCGACGAGGGCAAGGCGCGGGGTATCGTCTCGCGCGACATGTCCACCGGCGAGCTGCGCACCCACATCGCGGACGCGGTCGTCCTGGCCACCGGCGGCTACGGGAACGTGTTCTTCCTGTCGACCAACGCGATGGGCTGCAACGGCACCGCCATTTGGCGCGCCTACCGCAAGGGCGCCTACTTCGGCAACCCCTGCTTCACACAGATCCACCCCACGTGCATCCCCCAGCACGGCGACCAGCAGTCCAAGCTCACCCTCATGTCCGAGTCGCTGCGCAACGACGGGCGCATCTGGGTCCCCAAGCGCGCCGAGGACTGCGACAAGGACCCGCGCGAGATCCCCGAGGAGGACCGCGACTACTACCTGGAGCGCATCTACCCCTCCTTCGGCAACCTGGTGCCCCGTGACATCGCGAGCCGCCAGGCCAAGAACATGTGCGACGAGGGCCGCGGCGTCGGCCCGAAGATCGACGGCGTCGCCCGCGGCGTCTACCTCGACTTCGCCGACGCCATCCAGCGCCTGGGCAAGGCCGCCGTCTCCGCCAAGTACGGCAACCTCTTCGACATGTACGAGCGGATCACGGGCGACAACCCCTACGAGGTGCCGATGCGCATCTACCCCGCCGTGCACTACACGATGGGCGGGCTGTGGGTCGATTACGACCTCGAGTCCAACCTGCCGGGCCTGTACGTGGCGGGCGAGGCGAACTTCTCCGACCACGGCGCGAACCGCCTGGGCGCCTCGGCGCTCATGCAGGGCCTGTCGGACGGCTATTTCGTCCTGCCCAACACGATCAACGACTACCTGGCGCACTGCTTCCACCTGCCCGAGCTGAACGAGGACTCGCCCTCCGTCAAGGAGGCCCTCGAGGCGGCCCAGGGGCGCATCGACACGCTCATGTCGGTGGGCGGCACCCGCTCCGTGGACTCCTTCCACAAGGAGCTGGGCAAGATCATGTGGGAGTACTGCGGCATGGAGCGCACCGAGGCCGGCCTGAAGAAGGCGATCGGGATGATCCGCGAGCTGCGCGCCGACTACTGGCGCGACGTCCGGGTGCCCGGGAAGTCGATCGGCGAGCTCAACCAGTCCCTCGAGAAGGCGGGCCGCGTCGCGGACTTCATGGAGCTGGGCGAGCTCATGTGCATCGACGCCCTCCACCGCGAGGAGTCCTGCGGCGGGCACTTCCGCGCCGAGTCCCAGACCCCCGAGGGCGAGGCCCTGCGCCACGACGACAAGTTCCTCTACGTGGCGGCCTGGGAGTTCGCCGGAGACGACCAACCCCCGGTCCTCCACAAGGAAGACCTGATTTACAACGACATCGAGTTGAAGCAGCGGAGCTACAAGTGAACCTGACACTGAGGATCTGGCGCCAGAACGGTCCTGAAGACAAGGGCGCAATTCATGAATACCAGGTGAAGGGAATCTCGGAAGAGTCCTCGTTCCTGGAGATGCTCGACGTGCTGAACGAAGAGCTCTTCGAACGGGGCGAGGAGCCCATCGCCTTCGACTCGGACTGCCGCGAGGGCATCTGCGGCCAGTGCGGCGTCGTCATCAACGGCATCGCGCACGGCCCCGAGGTGACCACGACCTGCCAGCTGCACATGCGGTCCTTCAACGACGGCGACGTCATCACGATCGAGCCGTGGCGGGCCCAGGGCTTCCCGATCATCAAGGACCTCGTGGTCAACCGGTCCGCCCTCGACCGCATCATCCAGGCCGGCGGTTACATCTCCGTCAACACCGGCGGCGCGGCGGCCGCGGACGCGACCCCCGTTCCCAAGCAGGACGCCGAGCGGGCGTTCGAGGCGGCGGCGTGCATCGGCTGCGGCGCCTGCGTGGCGGCGTGCCCCAACGCCTCGGCTATGCTCTTCACCTCGGCGAAGGTGACGCACCTGGGCCTGCTGCCGCAGGGCAAGCCGGAGAACTACCGCCGCGTGGTCTCCATGCTCAACCAGATGGACGAGGAGGGCTTCGGCTCCTGCTCGAACGTCGGCGAGTGCGCCGCGGTCTGCCCCAAGCAGATCCCGCTGGACGTCATCGCCAACCTCAACCGCCAGCTGGGCAAAGCCGCCTTGAAGGGCGTGTGATCGCTCGCCGGCGCGAGCAGTGGCCAGCGGCCCCGTCCCCTCATGGGGGCGGGGCCGCACTGCGTTCGACGGGTCATTGCGGGGGGTCGCGCGCGGGAGGGCGGGGCCACGTCGTGTTTCACGCGTGTTCCACGGCGTTCCCACTGGTCAGGGGCCTGGTGGTGGCTCCTATCCGTCGGTGTGGAATGGGCCCCGGCCGCATGACGGACCCCGCCGATACCTTTCTGGACTATACTGACCTGTTGGACGCTTTCATGGGAGGTTGTCATGGATTCGCAGCAGTGGCCCGGTGGACAAGGGCCCGATCAGAGCGGGTACGGACAAGGACGGGCCTACGGCCGGCCTCAGGAGCCGCGGATGGGCCAGCGGCCGGCCAGCCAGGGCCAGTCCCCTTACGAGCGGGACCAGGAGCGCCGCTACGACGTGCAGACGTGGCGCAAGGCCGCGTACTACGGCGGGGCCGTTGTGATCGTCCTCGGCTTCATCCTGTTCTTCGTGCCGTTCGTGTCGACCTTCTCCTTCTTCGGCTCGATGCGCTTCGGCCGTGCGGCTCCGGGCGACGGCTTCTTCGGAGCCTTCCGGACGTTCCCCCTGGCCTTCGTCGGGGTGCTCCTCATCATGGCGGGGCAGGGGCTGCGTTCCTTGGGCCGCAAGGGGCTGGCCGGATCGGGTGTCGTCCTCTCGCCCCAGGGCGAGGCCCGCGACGCCGAGCCGTGGCAGCGCTCCAAGGGCGCCCAGATGCAGGACGCCCTGGAGGAGGTGCCGATGATCCGTGACGCGATGGCCCGCGGCGGGGGAGCGGAGCCGCAGATCCGCGTGCGGTGCACGAAGTGCGGTTACCTGGAGACCGAGGACGCCAGGTTCTGCTCCGGATGCGGGGCGCCGATGACCCCCGCCCCCTGAGGCGCACTCGGAAGCGGCGGGACGGGGCGGATGGTCCATGGCTCGCGCTGGCAGGAAGCGGACGGTCGGCCCCTGCGGAGTAGACTGGCGCCACACGGTCACTGGTGCCACAAGAACAGCGGAGGCGACGGCGCATGATTGAGTACGACAACGGTCCCGGCACGCGCACACGGCGCCACTGGATGTCGGCCACCATCGGCATCACCGCTATGGGGGTGTTCGCCCTGCTCTCACTGGCGCTGCTCCTGGGCGTCCTATTCGGCCCGGGCTCCGTCAAGTCCCTCGCCGACAAGGCGTTCCCGTGGTCCCTGGTGGCGCTGGGCGTCGCCGGGGTGGCGATGCTGGTCGCGAACGCCCGGAGTGGGGCCGACGGCGGGGCGGAGGGCCCTTCGGCGGATTGAGGCCCGCGGACCGGGCCGCCGCGGCAGGCGGGCGCTGACGCGCGGCCGCGGGGGCCGCGGCAACTACACTTGGGGGCGTGAGTGAACCCCTGGTGCTTGGAATTGAATCGACGTGCGACGAGACCGGAGTCGGCCTGGTGCGCGGATACGACTTGCTGGCGGACCGCACGGCCACGTCAATGGACCAGTACGCGCGCTACGGCGGCATCATCCCCGAGATCGCGTCCCGCGCGCACTTGGAGTCCTTCCTGCCCGCGCTGCGCAGCGCCCTGTCCGAGGCCGGGGCGGGCCTGTCCGACGTGGACGCCGTGGCGGTCGCGGCGGGCCCGGGACTGGTGGGCTCGCTGACGGTCGGCATCTGCGCGGCGAAGGCCCTCGCCTCGTCCTTGGGGAAGCCGCTGTACGGCGTCAACCACGTCATCGGGCACCTCGCGGTCGACGAACTGGCCGAGGGGCCCCTGCCGGAGCGGTTCATCGGACTCGTCGTCTCCGGCGGGCACTCGAGCATCCTCTTGGTCGACGACATCGCGACAGGCGTCCGGGAACTGGGCGGCACCCTCGACGACGCGGCGGGGGAGGCCTTCGACAAAGTGGGCAGGCTCCTGGGGCTCCCTTACCCGGGCGGGCCCCACGTGGACCGCCTGTCGCGCGAGGGCGACCGCCGGGCGATCCGCTTCCCGCGCGGCTTGGCGGCGGGCAAGGACAAAGAGCGCCACAAGTACGACTTCTCGTTCTCCGGCCTCAAAACCGCCGTCGCCCGTTACGTCGAGGGCGCCCAGGCCCGGGGGGAGCAGGTGAGCGCGCCGGATGTGTGCGCCGCGTTCTCCGAGGCGGTCAACGACTCGCTGACCGCGAAGGCCGTGCGCGCTGCGGTGGACACGGGGTGCTCGACGATCGTCGTCGGCGGCGGATTCTCAGCGAACTCGCGCCTGAGGGAACTGCTGGTCGCGCGCGCCGACGAGGCGGGGGTCGCGGTGCGCATGCCCCCGCTGCGCTTCTGCACGGACAACGGCGCGCAGATCGCCGCTCTGGGCTCTGAGCTGGTGCGCGCCGGCCTGCCCGCCTCCGACTGGGGGTTCTCGCCGGAGTCGGGAATGCCCCTCACCAGGACCTACGCGGCCCCGGTGGGGTGAGGGCGCGGGGCGCGTTCCCACGGCGGCCGAACGCCCACCGAAACGGCGGCAGGGCACTGGCAGCCGATTGGACGGCCCGCAGTCCGGGAACGCGCCCCGGAACCGGTCGCGGGCCGGCCAACGGCCCTACATGAACGCCTCGATGAGGGAGGAGAGCGCGGTCCTCCACGACGTGTAGAAGCCGCCGGTGGCGTTGCCGAGCATTCCGATCAGCAGTGCGACCACGCCCATGGTCGCGGACACAGTGACCAGGCGCGCGGTGAAGAACCACGCGCGGCGCAGCCCCCGCGGCAGGCGGGAAGCGCGTGCGCGCGCTCCCGCCAGACGGCCGCGCAGCGACGCCAATGCACCGCCCAGGCCCTGGGACGGCCCGGTGTCCGCCTCGCTTCGCCCGGTGGTGGTTCCGTCGGCGGTCCCAGTGGAGGCGGGCTGGTCGTCGGTCCCAGCGGTGGTGGTTCCTGCACGGGTCCGGGCGGTCGCCTCCTCTGATTCCGCAGTGGGCGCCCGGTCCGTGGCCCGGTCGGCAGTCCCTGCCCCAGCCCCGTCCGGCCCGGCCGACTCGGCGGAGGGCGGCGGGTTCCCGCTCCCGTCCGCCGTGACCCAGCGCGGCACGCGCAGCGCGCACAACAGGGCGCTCAGGAGCGCGAGCAGCCCCACGACGACCAGCGAGCCGGCCCCGTTCAGGCCGAAGGCGCGCGTCCTGTGGGTGACGGTCTGCGCGGTGACGATCTGCCCGAATCCGCTGGACGACTGCGCGGCCTCGGCGGTGGGCGGTGTGCCCACGGCGCGCGCGACTGAGTTGTCGGAGCCCCACCACGCCAGCATCGTGGGGATGTGCTCCCTCCACAACGGCCCGGCGTGCCCGCCCGTCTCCGGCGTGTCGGGGGTCACCGAGTCGGGGGCCTTGACGGCGTTCGCCATGGCGACGGCGGCGGGCGCTCCTCCCACGGCGTCGTCCTGGGCGGCCATCGCGTAGATGCGCAGGCCGTCGGGCGTGCGGTTGGCCAGCATGGTCGACAGCGTGTTGTCAGCCAGGTACTGCTGCCCCTGGCTCTTCATCCCGCCCTCGATCTGCGTGTTGTACCCCGACAGGGAGGCCGCTGAGCCGAAGACCTCGGGCGCGCGCATCGCGGTCCACACCGCGCAGTAGGCTCCGGAGGAGAACCCCGCGATCATCCAGGCGGCCCGCTCGGTGGAGACGTTGGGGAAGTTCGCCTTGATCATCGCGGGCACGTCCTTCGTGACCCACGTGAACACGGGCGGGCGCCCTGGCAGGTCCGCGCAGTCGTGCTCGGAGTCGTCGACGTTGACCTCGGGGCCGATGACGATCGTCGGCGGGATGAGCCCCTGGTCGATGGCGCTTTGCAGCGCCTCGGAGACCTGCGCGCCCCACATGGTGCCCTCGGGGTCGCCCGGGTACCCGTGGAGTGTCATGATGACCCCGTACTTCTTGCCGTCGTCGGGCCTGTAGCCCTTTGGGGTGATGGCGTACACGGGCTGGGTGATGCCACTGATCGGCCCGGTCCACGTGGTCTTGAGCATCCCGGACTCCTCGGTGGGCTGGAAGTCCGTGAGCAGGGCGGGATCCCCGGACTGGGTCCGCTCGTGCTCGGATTGGGCGCCGTCGGACTGCCCGTCCGCCGACTGGGCCTCCCCGGTCTGCGGCCCAGACAGGTTGGCCGCGATGATGCCGAAGAGGTCGCGCGGCGTGGTGACGATCTTGAGGGAGCGGTTGAAGGCCATGGCCCCCGTCGCCAGGATCATGATGACGGGGAGCAGCATCGCCAGTGCCCGCGCGGACCACCTCCCGGCGGTGCGCCACGGGTGCGCGCGCCTCGGTGGGGCGGCCCCCGCCGGGTTCCCCGCCCGGCCCCGGCGGGTGAGGGGCAGCAGCAGCGCGCTTGCGATCAGGGCCGCGATGGTGAGGAGCAGGGCCGTGACCATGGCCCTGTGGGTTGTGAGGTCCACTGAAAGCAGGAAGCCCATCAATGCGTCATCTCGATTCTGGTTCGGCCGTTCATTGGTTGTCCTTGATCGCGGCTGCCGCCACGCCGCCCGCCACGGAGCCCGCCAGGCGCGCGGTCTGCGCGGCCGTCATATTCGGCACGTAGGCGTGGCCGATGGCGGCGCCGACGGTGCCCAGGGACGAGGCGTCGGGGACGGCCAGGTAGAGGGCCTCGCGGCGGGGCTTGAACTTGCGTTTGAACGAGTGGAGGGAGGCGAAGCCGTACAGGGGCTCCAGGATGGAGGCCAGGACGTCCAGCATGGGGCCGAAACCGGAGTCGTCCTCCTGGGAGCGGGCCAGGGGCGCGCCCGACAGGGACAGGACCTCGAGCCCCTCCTCCTGGGCGGACAGGGCGGCGCGGGCGATCAGGAAGTCGATGGCGGGCCGCCACCCGTCCTTGCGCCGCCGCATCACGTCGAGGGTGAGGCCGACGACCTCGCCCTGGCGGTGGACGGGCAGCCACGAGGTGACGGCCTGGACGGTGCCGTCGGAGTCGATGGCCAGCAGCAGGCGGGTGGCCGGGTCGCGCAGCTCGTCCAAGCCACCCAGGGTGAACCCCATCTCGGGCAGCGCCTTGTCCGCGCTCCACGCGCGGCTGATCGACTCGATCTGGTCGCGCCGCCCCTGCGGGCAGTCCTCCCACGTGGTCCACACGGCCTCCACGCCCTCGCGCTTGGCGTGGTTCATGGCGGTGCGCACGTCCTGGTACGCCTTGCCCTTGAAGGCCAGCCCGGGCAGGTCCAGCAGGGACTCCTCGGCCACCTGCATGACGGTCCACCCCAGTTCACGCGCCGCCCCGGCAACGGGTTCGTGGACGGAGTACAGGGCGGGCGTCAGCCCCGAGCGCGACGCGAAGTCGGCGAACTCCTCGATGGTCGCGGAGATCTGCGAGGAGGGGCACACGGGGTCGGTCACCGTCAGGGCGGTGCCGCCGCCGGGGCGGTAGGCCACGCCCGCGCGGTCGTCCTCGCGGATCCACACGGAGTTGCCCTTCCACGTCATCATCCACGCCAGGGTCCCGCCCCCGCCGGCGCGGATGAGTTCGACGAGGCGCGAGGCGGACCCCTGGCGCGTGTGCGCGGGTGTGACGAGGGTGCGCGCCACCAGGGCGAGGCTGAGCGCCCACGCCACCAGCGGCGTCCAGACGACGGGGACCTCCGCCAACAGGGTGAAGGGCTCCAGGGAGGGCTCGAAGATGGAGACCGTCGAGGTGGGCAGCAGGGCCAGCAGGTAGTCGTGCAGTATCGCCAGCACGCTGGCGCTGGGGATCTCGATGTCGGCGGTGCCCTGGTCGAGGACCAGGGGCAGGTAGGAGTCGGAGGCAAGCATGCCCAGGCCGATGCTGATCGCGGCGACCACGCACATCATGGTGGCCCAGCGCGCCGCCAGGGCGCGCACGGTGCCCGGGCGCGAGCGCAGGGTGAAGGCCTTGCGGGACCAGGCGACGACGGCGCAGAGCAGCAGGTTGAGGGTGACGGGGACCAGCAGGAACTGCGTGGTGTTGGTGATGACGCTCGCCGAGGTGTCGTCGGCGAGGTAGCGCAGCTCCCGGGTGGCGGCGATCTCCATGACGAGCGCGCCGACGGCGGAGCTGAGGGCCAGGCACCCTTGGAGCACCAGGGTGCCGATCATCGCGAAGCGCCGTCCCCGGCGCAGTCCGTAGGCGAGGACGAGCTGGAGGAGGACGGGCATGAGCGCCAGCAGCGTGGAGCCGACGCTGGCGCGCCCGAGCATCCACCACCCGGGCGCCACGGACCAGCGCATCTCGGCCAGGGGGCCGCGCAGCGTCGTGGAGAAGATGGTGAGGGCGGCGGCGACCGTCCAGCACATGACGGTCAGGGACACGATCTGGCGGTGGATGACGATGTCGTGCGTGGAGGCGTCCTCCTGGCGCCTGCCGCGGTAGGCGATCCGGCCGATGACCAGGCCGTACACCCCCGCCCACAGGCGCGCGAAGGTGTCCATGGATCCGATGACGCCCGCGGACAGGGCGAGGACGCCGATGAGCAGGAAGCGGGCGCGCCACCGCCATGCGCGGCCGAGGCTCTCGATGACCGGGCCCGCCAGGCCCACGATCATGGGGCCCGCGCCCCAGATGGAGCCGCGGTCCAGGGAGGCGCCCCACTCGGGCAGGAAGCTCTGGATGAGGGGCGCCAGCAGCCATGTGGTGGCGACGGCGGCGGCGGGGGCGACCAGGGCGGCGGCCAGCCACCGCCGGGAGCCGACGCGGTGCTCCGCCATGCCGCCCAGGACGATGAGCGCCAGCACGATGAGCAGCACCGTCTCCATCGATGTGCGGGGGAACACGAAGGGCGCCGTGACCAGGCTCCACCAGTGGGAGGGGTCGGCGGAGGCGGATCCCAGCGGGAAGGCGCCGGACCAGGCCAGGCACACTCCCACTCCGACCAGCAGGGCGGCCGCGACCGCGCGCGTGGCGGGGACGGAGTGGAGCCACCTCGCGCCCAACCGGAGCGCCGTGGCGGACCACTGCCCCGCGGTCGCCGCCCATCTGCGGGCGGCCCCGCCCGGGCGCGCGGCCCCGGAGGGCGCCTGCTCGCGGGGCTGGCGCTGCTCCCCGTTGGCGGTGGGGCCGCGCTGTTCCTCGTTCGTGCCGGGCTTGCCCTGTTCCTCGTTGGCGCGGCGCGGTTGGGCGCCCTCATTGATCGGCATGTGTTCCTTTTGACGTCGGGCCTTGGCTGGCGTTTGGCCGTGGCCGCGCGGGCCGGGGGGCGCCCGTGTCGGGTCCTGCGGTGCCGCGCGACTGCACGCGTATTCTAGCGCGGCTCCCTGAATGCCGGTTTTCAGGAAAGACTTACCACGTTATCCCAGGTCAGGGGCCTGTAGCGCCGCGAACTCCGCGAGGCTGAGGGGGCGGCCCGCCTCCATCTCGGCGCGCATGAGGGACACGACCGCGTCCAGGCCCTCGCCCGGCCGGGCCGCGGCGAAGGCGGCGCGCTGGCGCTCGTAGGCGGCCCCGACGCCCAGGATCGTCCCGATCCCCTCGAACTCCCGCGCGCATCCCAGGTCCGAGGCGATGGGCGCCAGTTCCTCGGCCAGGCGCGCGAAGGTGTCGCGCGCGGGCTCGGTGGTGCCCTGCGGGTCCAGGATCAGTTCTGCGTCCATGCCGTAGCGCGCGGAGCGCCACTTGTTCTCGGCGATGAACCAGTCCGGCAGGACGGGCAGGGCCTCACCCGCGTCGTACATGCGCGAGAAGTGCTCGACGAGGACGTGGGTGAGGGCGGCGAAGACCCCCACTTCGAGGATGTTGGTCGCCGCGTCGAACACCCGGTTCTCAACGGTCCCGAAAGCCGGCGAGGGGCGTATGTCCCAGCGCACCTCGTCGAAGCCCTTGATGACGCCGGTGCGGATCATGTCCTCCGTGTAGCTCTCCAGGGCCTCCCACGTGTCGAAGTGGCGGGGGATCCCGGCGGTGGGCAGCTGCTGGAAGACCATCGCGCGGTTCGAGGCGTAGCCGGTGTCCACGCCCGCCCAGTACGGGGAGGAGGCGGCGATGGCCTGCAGGTGCCCCAGGTGGGTGGACAGCGCCGCTTGGATGGGCAGGACCTTGTCGCGGTCCTCCACGCCCACGTGGACGTGGACGCCGTACAGGAGCATCTGGCGGCCCCAGTACTGGGTGCGCTCGACCAGCTGGGCGTAGCGCCGGCTGTTGGTGACGCGCTGGCGCCCGGGGCGCGCGAAGGGGTGGGTGCCCGCGGCGGCGAGGTCGATGCGCAGCCGTCGTGCGATGGGGGAGAGGAAGTCGACGCACGCGGTGATGTCGGCCAGGCAGTCGGCCACGGTGGCCCGGGGCTTGGAGGTGACCTCGATGGTGTTGAGCAGCATCTCGCGGTGGATCCCCGTGAAGAGCTCGCCGTCGACGGTGGCCTGGTCGATGACGGCGTCCGCGCTCTGGCGCAGATCGTGGGAGTCCTGGTCGACCAGTTGGAGCTCCCATTCGACTCCGAGGGTGGACCGGGCGGACCGGCCGAATGGCAGGGGCATCGGGGCCTCCTTCTCGTGCCTGCGCCCCCTAGTCTGGCAGGCGCGGGACCGGACGGCAGGATTTGCGCGGTTGACATGCGTCTCGCCGGCGCCGTGGACGGGGTGGCACGATCTGCGGCGTTCTCCGGAACGAGGCGGCAGCCCGCGGCGGGGTGTGGAGCTCGGGAGCCGCGCACTGGCCCCGCTCCCGTGGTCTCTGAGCCGTTTCCGGGGGTTTCAGATGTCGAGGGGCGCAGTAGTCCGGGGGTGGGAGCCGTCCCCCCGGGTCTGGGCATGCGCCACTTAGGCATTGCCCGCACCACTTAGGCCGCCGACACGCCGGGAGAGCCAGGGCCCGCTCGGACCTAAGTGGTGCAGTGGTGCGCTAAGTGGTGCAGCCGCGGCGGCCTTCCCGCCACCCGCACCGCTCCCTCAGCGGTGGAGGCGCACCACCGCGCAGCACGGGACGGGGTACGTGGTGTGCCGGCCCCTCAGTCCGCCAGGCGCCTCGCGATGATGGCGCAGTGGCGCCCGCCGACGCGGGTCGCGAAGACGGTGGCGCCCGGGCCGCCCGGGGCCAGGTCCAGCCTCTTGCGCAGCGCGGCCGGGTCGATGTCCGCCCCGCGCTTCTTGACCTCCACGGAGCCGGCTCCCAGGGGCCGCAGTGCCGCGGACACAGCCTTGGCTCGCAGTGTGGTGCGGGCGACCACCTCGAAACGGCTCAGCAGCGGGCTGGCGGTGATCTCGTCCGCCGTGAGGTAGGCGATGGACGGGTCGATCAGGCGGGCGCCGATGGAGTCGGCGAGGTGGGCCAGCCCGCCCGACCGGATGACCGCCGGGTCGGGCTCGGCCAGGACGGCGCCGAGCTCCCCGGAGGGGGCCTGGCGCACGGGCGCGTTGGCGGAGGCGGTCGCCGGGTCGGCGAGGACGCGCGCGCTAGTGCCCGTGATGACGAGGGCGCTGCGCCCCGGGCCCTCCGGCGCCAGGGCCGGGGTCCACACGGACGCCTCCACCAGGTCCCCGTCCACGCTCACCCACTGGGCGTGGCAGTCGGCGGGCAGTGCGCTGTGGGCGATCCCAGGCGCGAGTTTCACGCCGACGCGCTCGAAGCCGCTCCGCCACCGCCACACGGCGGACAGGGGAGGGGACCACTGCTCGGGGTCGGCGATGCGCCGCGACCCGCCCTGGGCGCCCGTGCGCCGCGCGGGGTCGGCGAAGACGGCGTCGACCCCCTGGTCCCGCAGGTCCTCCATGTCCAATTCGGCCACGTCCCCGCGCAGGACGTTCGCCCCGTCGAAGTGCCGCAGGTTGATGGCGGCGGCGGCAGAGGCGTCCTGGTCGCGGTCGACCGCCAGGACCCGCAGGCCCAGGCCCGCGATGGCCAGCGCGTCCCCGCCGACGCCGCAGCCCAGGTCCGCGACGAACGAGGCCCCCGCCTCGCGGAAACGGCGGGCGTGGTGGGCGGCGACCACCAGGCGGGTTGCCTGCTCGAGGCCGTCGCGCGTGAAGACCATCGAGTCGGCGAAGGGGCCGAACTTGGCGCGGGCGGCGGAGCGCAGCTCCAGCTGGGTGAGCACCGCCGAGACGACGTCGGCGGGCGTCCCCGCCCTGCGCAGGGAGGCGCCGAGGAGGCCGAGGTCCGTGCCCGGGGAGGTGCGCTCGCCCAAGGAGCGCAGGATGTCCCAGCCGGGCGAGGTGAGTACGGGGGCGAGCGCGCTGTTCACACGCCCGATTGTGCCACGGGGGAGGGGCGGGGGCCGCGAGGCGGCGCGGGCGGTGCGCTCAGGGCTGAACGCCCCGCCCGGATTGGCACTCGGCTTGCCCGAGTGCCAGGGGCGTGCCTAGACTCTTACACGGATAGCGGCCAAGGCCGCCACCGGTCCCGCACCTGGCCCCCGCGACGGCAGGGAAGGGACGAAAGAGTTCTTCGCAAGAGAAAAGGAACGACAGTGTCGATCTCCATCAAGCCCCTCGAGGACCGTATCGTCATCCGTCAGGTCGAGGCCGAGCAGACCACCGCGTCCGGCCTGGTCATCCCTGACACCGCCAAGGAGAAGCCCCAGGAGGGCGAGGTCATCGCCGTGGGCCCCGGCCGCGTCGACGACAACGGCAACCGCGTGCCCGTCGACGTCAAGGTCGGCGACACCGTGATCTACTCCCGCTACGGCGGCACCGAGGTCAAGTACGAGGGCCAGGAGTACCAGATCCTCTCCTCGCGCGACGTCCTGGCCGTCGTCGAGCGCTGAGCCCAGCCGGTCCCGCCTCGCGGGGCCGTCCGCGCGCCCGGAAGGGCCGCGGGAGCCCGCGGGCCCGAACCCCTCCCCGGGGTCCGGGCCCGCAGTGCGTTCAACGGGCGCGCGGCCGCGGCGGGGCCTACTGTGCGGACTCCGCCGCCTGGTCGATGACGGTCTGGCGCACGAACGCCGCGTCGCGGTACCCGGGGATCACGGCGTTGCCGATGATCATGAAGGGCGTTGAGGAGATCCCCATGCCGTGGGCGTCGTCCGCGGCCTTGGCGACCTTCTCCGCGGTGTGGGCGTCGTTCATCGTCGCCGTGAACTGGTCGATGTCGGGCACGCCCGCGGCCTTGGCGAACTCCACGAGCGAATCGGTCGTGTACGCGGGGTGGTCGGAGGGATCCGCAGCCGCGTAGACGGCGTCGTGGAACTCCCAGAACCTGCCCTGCTCCGCCGCGGCGAGGCCGGCCTGCGCGGCCAGTGGCGAGGTCTCGCTGATCTGGGCGAGATCCCGCCATTCGATCCGCAGGGTCCCGTCCTCGACCAGGTCGGCCAACTGGGGCTCGACCTGCTGTGCGAGGAGCGTGCAGTAGGGGCACGCGAAGTCGGAGTAGAGGACCATGACGACGGAGGCGTCCGCGCGCCCTTTTGCCTGGGCGTCCGAGGGGTCGCGCCTGGGCAGTGAGCGGATGAGCTCGAGGGCCTTCGGGTCCGTCACGGCGGGGGCGGACGTGGGTTCGGGGCTGGCCGATTCCGAGGCGGGGGCGGAGGGGGCCGAGGAGGCCCCGGACTCGGGGGAGTCACCGCGCTCCCACACCAGGTACCCGACGACGACGGCGAGTACCGCGATGACCGCGACGAGCACGATGACCAGGGGCGAGCCCGCGGGCGCGCGCCCCTGGGGCGCGGTGGTGGTCGTTTCCTTGTCGGTGTCGCTCATATGTGTCCCTCGTGTGCGGCCCCTGGGGGGGGCGGTGGTGGATGCGCGTATTGTCTCACGCCCCGGTGCCGCCATCCCGCGGGCGGCGCGGGCCGGGGGCGGCGTGGAAAACGGTGGCAACATCGTGTGATGCTGCCACCGCGGTCGGCTAACGGAGTGCGCTACGAGGCGCGCCGGGTTCGCCCCGAGGCGCGGATCTCCTCCCGCCGCTCCTCCTCGGTCATGCCGCCCCAGATGCCGTAGGGCTCCTGGGAGGCGAGCGCGTACGCGCGGCACTGCTCGATGACCGGGCACGAGGCGCAGATGGCCTTGGCGTTGGCGGCGCGGCGCCGGCGCGTGGAGCCGCGCTCCCCCTCCGGGTGGAAGAAGAGCTCGGTGTCGAGGTCGCGGCAAGCGGCCCTGTACTGCCACTCCCATGCGTCGATCATGGGTCCGGGCAGGCGGGAGACGTCGGTCAAGGGGTGCCTCCTCGGTGTCTTGGTGGGGGCGCACGGGGAGTCCCTGCGCGCGTGAACGTGAAAAGGATAGACACTTGCGCGGTAGTTATTCAAGGACCCTTCGCAAATTATGAGCCAGTTCTCAGCGCACCCGGCCCTACCTGAGAAAAGTCTGAAAAGTATTGCGATTTCTGAACGAATAAGCGGTGAACAACTAGGTGAATAATTTGGGGCGTTGGGCACCCGTTCCCGTTTCGAGTGGCGCGCCCCCGCGGCGAGCGTGAGAATCGGAGCAGGAACAGTGACCGACAGCCGAGGAGGGGCCATGCCGCGTGCAGTGCTCAGCGCGCAGTCCGTGCCCGAAGCCGCCCTCTCCGTCACCGAGGTGTCCAAGCGCCTCGGGGTGTCCGCCTCGACCCTGCGGACCTGGGAGCGCAGGTACGGCGTCGGCCCCGAGGAGCGCGCCGCGGGGGCGCACCGGCGGTACCTGCCCGACGACGTCGAGCGGCTGCGCGCGATGATCGGCCTGGTGCGCAACGGGATGCCGACCGGGCAGGCGGCTGCCGCCGTCCACGCGGACCGCGCGCGCCCGGACCGCGGTGCGCCCGTGCGCCCAGCGGAGCTGCGGGTCATGGCCGAGTCGGGGGAGGCGCCCGCCCTCCAGGAAGCCCTCGAGTCGGCGGTGTCCGAGTACGGCCTCGTCCACACGTGGAGCCGTTTCGTCGCCCCGGCGCTGCAGCAGATCCGCTCCGGCTCGGACGGCGAGGTCCCCGGCGGTTCCCCGTCCCACGTCCTGATGTGCGCCTTCGAGCACGTCCTCCAGGCGGTCCACCGGTCGCGCCCGCCCCGCCCCGCCCAGGCCCCCGCCCGGATCGTGGTGATGAGCGACGCCATCCACGAGTTGGGGGCGCAGGTGGTCGGCGTCGCGCTGTGCTGGTACGGCTTCGACGTGCGCATCCTCAGCTCCGAGCGGTACGGCGGGGTGTGCGCCGCCGAGCGCTTCACCGCCCACTCCGCCTCCCACGAGGTCGACCTGGTCGTCGTCATGGGCCGGGGCGGCACCTGCGAGGAGTTCGTCACCACGATCGCCGACCGGTCCGATGTGAACATCCTCCTGGTCGGGGCGGACACCCCGGAGATCCTCTCCCAGAACGTCCAGCGCGTGCGCACTCCGGCGGCGTGCGTTGAGGAGGCCATCGCGATGCTCGCGCCGGGCGCGGAACCCGGAGCGGTCGGGCGCCTCTGACACCCGGGCCCGGCAGTGGCCGCCCGGCGCACCGCTCCCGGGCCGGCCGGCGCCGACCGCCCTCCTGGCGCGCCGCTCCTGCTCCCGCTCCTCCCGGCGCCGACCGCCCTCCCGGCACAGCACGGCCGGGAACAGGGTGCGACCTCCTGCGGGAGGAGGGCCGATGGGATACCGTGGCCATGCACAGATCCCATCATTCAGGAGCACTCGATGAACGCCCCGTGGAACGATGCCGCGCTGGCAGGCGCGTTCGGACAAGACTTCGACGCGCTCGTCGCCTTCGCCTCGCGCGCGAAGGCCCCCATCGGCTACGGCTTCTTGCGCGCCGACGGCAGCGTCGACGTGGGGCGGCCCGCCTCGTTGTGGATCAACGCGCGCATGACGGTCACCTTCGCCCTCGCCCAGGAGCGCGGCACGGAGGGCGCGGCCCACCTGGTTCAGCACGGCCTCGAGGCCCTGTCCGGCCCCTTCGCGAGCCCCCGGGGCGGCTGGTACGGCGCCCTCGTCCCGGCCACGGAGTCCGGCCCGGCTCCCCTGCCGGGCGCGCGCACGGACCAGGGCTCGCTGGCCGCCCTCATCGTCGCGGCCTGCGGGGCCGCGCGCGCCGGCCACGACCGGGGGCGGGAGCTGCTCGCGCGGGCGCTCGCGGACCAGGAGGCCCACTGGTGGGACCCGGGTTCCGGAATGCCCCGCCACTCCTGGGACCCCGGCTACTCGCGCCCGGGCGCCCTGCGCCGCCTCGGCGACGCGCTGAGCACCGCCGACGCCTACATGAGCGCGTGGCGGGTGTGCGGCGACCGCGCGTGGCTGGACCGGGCGCGCTCGATCATGCGTTTCACCGGCGAGGCGGCGGCCCGCAGCGGCTGGGTGCTGCCGGACCTGTTCGACGCCCACTGGCGCCCGCTGCCCTCCGGGGCCGCCCTCGACGCCGACGAGGCGCGGGCCGGTTCCCTCGTCGCGTCCGACGGGGGAGCGGTCGCCGCCCGCACGTGGGACCTCGTGGTCCCCGGGGACTCCCTGCCCGGCCTCGGCCTGCGGGCAGTGCGCCTCATCGCCCGCCTCGCACGGATCCTCGACGGCCTCGGCGAACCGCCCAGCCCGTGGATGTACGACACGGCCGTGGCCGTCTACGACCGCTCGCAGTCCGACGGATGGGCGCAGGGGGGCGGTTTCCTGCTCAGTGTGGACGGCGCGGGCCGTCCCTCCGTGGAGTCGCGCATGTGGTGGGTCGCGTGCGAGGCGCTGCGGGCCGCCCACGGCCTCGGCCAGTGGGCCTCCTCGCGCGGTGACGGCGCCACCGCGGCCCGTCTGGCGACCGACTACGCGCGCACCGTCGCGTGGACCGACGAACGCCTGCGGGCGGGGCAGGGGCGCTGGATCCACGAGCTCGCGCCCGACGGGTCGGTGTCCACCCGCGTGTGGGAGGGTCGCCCGGACGCCTACGCCGCGGCCGCCGCCCTGCTGCGCCTCGACGTGTGAGCGCCCGCCCCGGTCGGTGCGCCGGAGCTGACACGGCACGGGGTTCTCAGGGGCGCCGGGGCCGGACCCGGCACGGGAGCGCCCCCGCCCCGCCCGTCCGTGAGTTGCCCCACGCCCCAGAGGCCCAGGGCGCACGATTCGGGGGGCCGGGGCGCCGACGCCTAAACTTGGCCCATGGGAGAACTCGCTACACATGATCCTTTCGGCCTGACCGGCCTCACCTACGACGACGTGCTGCTCCTGCCCGAGCTCACGGACGTCGTTCCTTCGTCCGTCGACACGACCAGCCGCTTGACGAAGAACATCTCGCTGCGCGTGCCCCTCCTGTCCGCCGCGATGGACACCGTCACCGAGGCCCGCATGGCGATCGCCATGGCCCGCCAGGGCGGCATCGGCGTCCTCCACCGCAACCTCTCCATCGAGGAGCAGGCCGCGCAGGTCCGCCAGGTCAAGCGCAGCGAGTCCGGAATGGTCGAGGACCCGGTGACCGTCGGCCCCGACGCGACCATCGACGACCTCGACCGCCTGTGCGGCCACTACCGCGTGTCGGGCCTGCCCGTGGTGTCCGAGGACGGGGCGCTCCTGGGCATCATCACCAACCGCGACCTGCGCTTCGTCCCCGAGAGCAGCTGGTCGCGCCTGCACGTGCGCGAGTGCATGACCCCGCGCGACCGCCTGGTCGTGGGCCAGGTGGGCATCTCCCGCGAGCACGCCAAGCACCTGCTGGCCGAGCACCGCGTCGAGAAACTCCCCATCGTCGACGAGGACGACCGCCTCACCGGACTGATCACAGTCAAGGACTTCGTCAAGACCGAGCAGTACCCCAACGCCACGAAGGACTCGCGCGGGCGCCTCGTCGTCGGCGCGGCCGTGGGCTACTGGGGCGACACGTGGGAGCGGGCCACGGCGCTGGCCGAGGCCGGGGCGGACGTCCTGGTGGTCGACACCGCGAACGGCGGGGCGCGGCTGGCCCTCGACATGATCCGCCGCATCAAGGCCGACCCGGCTTTCGAGGGGATCGAGGTCATCGGCGGCAACGTGGCGACGACGGAGGGCGCCCAGGCCCTCATCGACGCGGGCGTCGACGCCGTGAAGGTCGGCGTGGGCCCGGGCTCCATCTGCACGACGCGCGTGGTCGCGGGCGTCGGCGTCCCCCAGATCACGGCCATCCACCTGGCAGCCCGGGCGTGCGGGCCCGCGGGGGTCCCCCTGATCGCCGACGGCGGCCTGCAGTACTCGGGCGACATCGGCAAGGCGCTGGTCGCGGGCGCCGACACGGTGATGCTCGGCTCCCTGCTGGCCGGGTGCGAGGAGTCGCCGGGCGAGGTCGTGTTCACCAACGGCAAGCAGTTCAAGCGGTACCGGGGCATGGGGTCCCTGGGCGCCATGAGCTCGCGCGGGCGCAAGTCCTATTCGAAGGACCGCTACTTCCAGGCCGACGTTTCCAGCGACGACAAGATCGTCCCCGAGGGTATCGAGGGGCAGGTGCCCTACACGGGCTCCCTCGCCTCGGTCGTCTACCAGCTGGTGGGCGGCCTGCACCAGACGATGTTCTACCTGGGCGCCTCGACCGTCGCGCAGATCAAGGCGAACGGCCGTTTCGTGCGCATCACGAGCGCGGGGCTGCGCGAGTCGCACCCGCACGACGTGCAGATGACCACGGAGGCCCCGAACTACCACTCCTCCTCCGCGAAGTAGTCGCGGATCGCGGGCGGGAGCAGCCGGTGGGTTGCTCCCGTCTTCCGCTTCCTGTACCCAGCGGGGCCGGAGCGCCGCTTCCCGTGCCCGGTGCGCGGGCGCCCGGGGGGGGCCGGTCTTCCCACCAGGCCGGCCATGCCTCGCCGATGGGTCCCGCCCGGCGTTCTTCTGCCGTCTCCGGTGGTGTAGAGTGCTTTAAAAACCGACCGACGGTTTGTTTTGGGAGGTGCTGTGAACCAGGCAGAGAAGTCCGAGCGCGCCCGGGAGTCGATATGCGCGGCCGCCCGCCGCCTCTTCGCGCAGAAGGGGTACGAGGCGACGACCATGCGGGACATCGTCGCGGGCAGCGGGATGTCGAAGGGCGCCATCTACCACCACTTCCGATCGAAGCAGGAGGTCCTGCGCTCCGTCGTGGAGGACGAGTGCCGCTACCTCGACGAGTACTTCGCCGGCCTGGCCGCCCAGTCGCAGGTGCCGGTGCGCGACAGGATGACTGCCCTCGCCAGGCACTTGGCCTCGGCCGGCCCCCAATCCAGCCTGGGGCGCGCCGACTGGGTGGGCGAGGTCCCCGCCGCCCTCCTGGGATCCTTGCGCAACTCCCTCACCGTGCTCGCCCCCCACTTGGAGCGGATGCTCCGCCAGGGCGTGGAGTCGGGGGAGATCGACTGCCCCTTCCCCGGTGAGGTCGCCGGAGTCCTCGTCCTGCTGGTGGACGTGTGGATCGACCCCCTCATCGCGGCGGACTCCTACGAGCGGATGCGCCAGAGGGTGGACTTCGTCGCCCTCTTCCTCGAGCGCTTCGGCGCCCCCGTCCTGGACGACGAGGCCGTTGCGATCATGAAAGAGGGGGTGCGGCGCTTCTATGAATGAGCACGCCACCCGCTCGGTCCTCATGGTGAACCTGCCGTTCTCCGGGCACACCAACCCCACACTCGGCCTGGCCCGGGCCCTGACGGACATGGGCCACCGCGTCTCCTACGTCCACTCGCCCACATGGCGCGCGGCGGTCGAGCGCACGGGCGCTGCCTTCGTCCCCTACGACGACTACCCGAGTCGCCCCCGTCCCTCCCTGGAGCAGGTGCGCTGCTGGGACGCCGCCTACAGGACCGCGCTGCGCATCGGAGGGGACTACGACTGCCTCGTCTACGAGATGCTCTTCACCTCGGGCAAGGCACTCGCCGACCGCCTGGGGATCGTGCCCGTCCGCCTCTTCTCCACCTTCGCCCTCAACGAGCGGGTCCTGGAGGACTTCGGGCGCAGCGGCGGATGGTACCTGACCTCGCTCTTCCGCCTCCCGAGGCTGCGGGCACTGGTCTCCAAGCGCTTGAGCCGCAGGTTCGGCTGGCGCTACGACGACCTCGTGGACGAGATCACGCGCAACGGCCCCGACCTCAACATCACGTACACGACGCGGGGCTTCCAGGTGCGCGCCGAGGACTTCCCCGCCCCCCGCTTCGCCTTCGTCGGGGCGGCCGTCGGCGGGCGCACCCCCAGCGGGTTCGACGCCCCCGCCGGCAGCGGGCCCCTCGTCTACGTCTCCCTGGGCACCAGGCTCAACACCTCGGCGCGGTTCTTCCGCAGCTGCGTCGAGGCGTTCCGCGGAACCGGCGCGCGCGTCATCATGTCGATCGGGGACTCGGTGCGCCCCGGGCGCCTGGGCCCCCTGCCGCCCACCGTCGCCGTCCACAGGAGCGTCCCCCAGCTCGAGGTGCTCAGCCGGGCCTCCCTCTTCATCACCCACGGCGGGATGAACAGCGTCAACGAGGCGCTCTACTACGGCGTGCCGATGGTGGTGGTCCCCATGGGCAACGACCAGCCGACCGTTGCCCGCCAGGTCGTGGAACTGGGGCTGGGGGAGGCGCTGGACGCCCGCTCCGCGACCCCCGCCGCACTGCGCGGGGCCGCGCTGCGGGTCATGTCCGACCAGGGGTGCCGCGCGCGCCTCGACGGGTTCCAGAAGGAAACACGGGCGGCGGGCGGCAACGCCGAGGCGGCGCGGCTCATCATCGCCCGCCTCGCCCGCTGAGGGGTTCTGGGCGCCCACCCGTCCGCTGGGGGGCGCCGGGCGCCGCCCCGCCTGCTGCGCGCTATCAGCGCGGCGCCCTGGAGCGCGGGCGTGGCGTGGGTTACTCCTCACCGGTTCAGTCGGAGTACCCTTGACCTGCTGAACGTATTTTCCTGTTGAGTCAAGGAGCTGCACATATGCTCATCCTCATTGATCACGCCAACGTCGACGCGATTGCGCAGACCCTCACCTACCTGCCGATCGACGGCGTCACCACCAACCCCACGATCCTCTTCCGCGAGGGCAAGGAACCCCTCGAGGTCCTCCACCAGATCAAGGAGATCCTGCCCGACGGCGCCCAGCTGCACGTGCAGATCGTCTCCGAGCGCGCCGACGACATGGTCGCCGAGGCGAGGGCCCTGAGGGGCGAGATCGGGGGCAACCTCTTCATCAAACTCCCCGTGACGCGCGAGGGATTCGCCGCGATCCCCCGGATCGTCCGCGAGGGGATGCAGGTGACCGCCACCGGCATCCACTCCTCCATGCAGGGCTTCATGGCCGCGAAGGCCGGGGCCCGCTACGTCGCCCCCTACGTCAACCGCATGGACAACTACGGCATCGACGGCGTGCGCGTCGCCTCGGAGATCCACCGCACGCTGCGCAGCTACGGGCTGGGGGCGGACGTGCTGGCCGCCTCCTTCAAGAACTCCGAGCAGGTGCTGGAGCTGGTCCGCCAAGGAGTCGGCGCCATCACCGCCGCCCCCGACGTCCTGGCCGCCCTCATCAAGAACCCGGCCACCGACGCCGCCATCGCCGATCAGAACCGCGATTTCGCGTACCTCATCGGCGAGCGGCGCACGTGGCTCGACCTCATCAAGGAGAAGTGACGGCGCCCGCGCGGCGGCCCCCGGCCCCTGACCGCGCGCCCGGGCTCCCGGGGCGGCCCTTGACGCGCAGGTCCCGTGCTGCCCTCAGTCGCGCGTCCGGGGCATGATCAGCGGCCAGTCGCGCTCGATGGACGCCTCGCGGCCCTGGCGGCGCAGGTACTTCTCGAAGTCCTCCGCCCACTCCCGGTGCGCCCTGGCCTGGTAGCCGGTCAGCGAGGCGGCGTCGTGCTCCTCCAGCTCGGGGAACTTCCGCGCGATCCCCGCCAGCACGTTGAGGGTCATCGCCACGTCCACCTCGGCGGTGTGTGCGTCCGGCGACGCCTCCACCCCGTACACGGGGGCCATGTCCGTCAGCGTCTTCTTCCCCTTGCGGAAGCGGTCGAGCTTGCGGTCGAGCACCAGTGGGTCCACGACCAGCATCGGCTCCCCGTCGAGGCGCTCCGCGAAGGTGGCCAGCCCATGGCGGGAGAGCTCGCGGTCCACCAGGGTGATGTCGTAGGAGGCGTTGAAGGCGACCACGGGGAAGCCCCGGAACCAGTGCTCGGTCAGGCACCCGGCCACCTCCTCGAGGACCTCCTCGACCGGGCGGCCGTGCTCGCGCGCGTACTCCGTCGTGATGCCGTGGACGGCGCTCGCCTGCTCGGGGATCTCCACGCCGGGGTCGGCCAGCCACGTGGCCACCTGGTCGTCGCGCCCCTCGACGCGGAGCACGAGCGCCGCTGTCACGAGGCGGTCCTTGAAGGGCGACGTCCCCGTCGTCTCAGTGTCGAAGCCCAACCACGGGTCGCTGGTCCAGGTCATTGTGTCCTCCTTGCCTTCCCCTCCAGTGTCGCAGCGACCATACGCGCCTGCGTCGCCCGCCGCCACTCGCGCGCCCGCTCCCGGACCCCGCGGATACGCGCGGGTAGAATCGGAGAATGAGTCACGAAGTGGAGATCGGACGGGGCAAACGGGGCCGCCGCGCCTACACGCTCGACGACGTCGCGCTGGTCCCCTCGCGGCGCACCCGGGACCCCGAGGACGTCAACGTCGGATGGCAGATCGACGCGTACCACGTGGACATCCCCCTGATGGCCGCGCCCATGGACTCGGTGATGAGCCCCGCCACCGCCATCCGCTTCGGGCGCCTGGGCGGCATCGGGGTCCTGGATCTGGACGGCCTGTGGACCCGGTACGAGGATCCCGAGCCGATCCTCGCCGAGATCGCGCGCCTGGGGGCGGACGAGTCGATCGCGCGGCTCCAGCAGATCTACTCCGAGCGGATCAAACCGTCGCTCATCACCGCGCGCCTGCGGCAACTGCGCGAGGCGGGGGTGGTGGTCGCGGCGAAGCTCTCGCCCCAGCGGACCCAGAAGTACTGGCGGTACGTGGTGGACGCGGGGGTGGACCTGTTCATCATCCGGGGGTCCACGGTGTCAGCGGAGCACGTGTCCAGCCACCACGAGCCCCTCAACCTCAAGCGCTTCATCTACGAGCTCGACGTCCCCGTCATAGTGGGCGGCGTGTGCACGGACACCGCGGCGCTGCACCTCATGCGCACGGGGGCCGCGGGGGTCCTGGTCGGTTTCGGCGGGGGAGCGGCGCACTCGACGCGGCGGTCCCTGGGGGTCCACGCGCCGATGGCGACCGCTATCGCGGATGTGGCGGCCGCCCGGCGCGACTACATGGACGAGTCCGGCGGGCGCTACGTGCACGTCATCGCGGACGGGGGGATCGGGCGCTCGGGCGACCTGTCGCGCGCTATCGCCTGCGGGGCGGACGCCGTGATGCTGGGCGCCGCGCTGGCCAGGGCGGAGGAGGCCCCGGGGCGGGGCTGGCACTGGGGATCCGAGGCGACCCACCCCGACATGCCGCGCGGCCAGCGCGTGCACGTGGGGACCACGGGCACACTCGAGCAGATCCTCTACGGCCCCTCGACTAGGGCGGACGGGTCGTTGAACTTCGTGGGGGCGCTCAAGCGGACGATGGCCTCCACGGGGTACTCCGAGGTCAAGGACCTGCAGAAGGCGCAGGTGGTGGTCAGCCCCTACTCCGCCCAGTGATCTTTCCACTGGCGGTGGGTTCCGGCGCCTTCCAGCGGGCTTTCCAGTCGGCACGAGCGGCGTCCCGCGCAGTGGTGCAACCGGGTGGTTGCGGGCGGCGCGAGCTTCGGCGCGGAAGGCACCCGTCGCCGGGGCCGCGGCCGCCGGGCCGTGTGTCCGCCGTCGGTCCGCGGCTGCCGGAGAACTGTCCGCCGGGTGGGGCGGCTCGCAGGGACCGCCGGGGTCCGCGGCCGCCGGGTTTGGGTGGTGTGTCCGCCCGGCGAGGCCATAGACGTTGTCTATACCCCCGGCGTTGGCGAATGCGAGCGCGGTCGGCGGGGCGGCTCGCAGGGGTCGCCGGGGTCCGTGGCCGCCGGGCTGTGTGTCCGCCCGGTGGGGCCATAGATGTTGTCTATACCCCCGGGGCCCGGGAACACGACCGCCGGGCGGGGCGGGTTGGCCCGGTGGGCCGGGCCCTCCTCCTTTCCTTTTCTCGCCCGGCCTGGCGGGCGGGGCCGCTGGGCTCTGGGTTGTGTGTTCGCCCGGCGGGGCCATAAGCGTTGCTTATACTCCTGCGACCTGGGAACACGACTGCCCGGAGGGGTTGCCGGGGTTCGCGGGGTCCGGTGGTCGGGTCCGGGCCGGTCTGGCCCGCGGGCCCGCCGTGCGGGGTTCGGGTGGGTTGTGGAGTTAGTGGCCGTCTTGTTCGTCGGCGGTGTCGGTCAGGTCGATGCGCAGGTGGGACACGGGGAAGGGGGCGGACCTCTCGGTGGTGGTCACAATGGCTGGCAGGGTGAGTGTCTGGCCGGTGAAGGGGTTGGTGGTGGTGGCGTCCCACGTGGTCGTCAACGCGATCACCCGCCTCTCCTCCCCACGGGTGGTCTCCTCATAATGATGGGTCAATCTCGCTTCCTTGTTGCCCCTCCTCCACGGCTCCCCCGCCCGCGTGGTCACCAGCGGGGGCGTGGAGTCCCCGAAGTCGTAGGAGTAGCGCGACGCCGTCAAGGTGATCGACACCTCCCGCCCGAACAACGACGTGGTGTGGGTCTGAGAAGGAGCAGTGGCGTAGACGATGGTGGGCACCCCCACGTTCGTGTACGACTTCTTGCGCGGCTGCCACGACAGGCCCGCCCCCGACACCGGCACCCGCGCCAGCGCGGTGCGCACAATCGTCTCCGTACTGGGCGGCGCCTCCCCCTCACCGCCCTCGTCTGCGGGCTCGCCCTCGTCCGCCGGAGGCGTGGTGGGTGCTGTGCCGGGAACGTACTGGCAGTGCGACGAGGCAGCGCCCGCGTCCCCCGGCCTGGCCGCCGACCCCGGGATCCCCTCCCGCTCACCCGTGCACACCATCTCCATCGGCCGCCCCGCCGCACGCCCACCCGGAACCGAACCACCCCCAGGCGCCTCGGACGCCGCAGGAACCGCCGGAGCATTGTCCGCGGAACCACCAGCAGACCCCCCGCCGGAACCACCCGCAACCGACGACGATGGCGAACCGCCATGAGCGGCAGACGACCTCTGAGTCGCGGAGAACTCGATGCCTGGTGTGTTACCGTCGTCTGTCGCACGTTCTACGTTGAAGTCTGGTGTGTCTGCTGCTGCGGGCGGGGCGAACAGTGTGAGGGCCAGGGCCACTGCCGCGAAGGCGGTGCCAGCGCGCCCCCGCGCATCACTCGACGTCTTGGGCATCTTTAGCTGCTCCTTCCATGACACGCCAGGTGCTTCCATCCCACCGAACATGCAATTTGATAACGGTCGCGTAAACTTCACCCTCCTGGAATCCGCTGCTCGTGTAGCCCTCCGCAAGGTGCTCGTCGAAGCGGAGTTGAACGCCATAAGCGTTGGAACCGTACTCGTCCTCGGGGAGCTGTTCAGTCGCCTGAGTCTCTAACACGTCTGTATAGCCTTTTGCCGCCCAGTAGCCGTGGGCGTAGAACTCTTCGACTTTGGTGATCGCGTTCTGGCAGTACGTACAGCTCTCCTCGCTGATGGACTTCAGGGGCCCGGTGTCCCCCGTGTTCCACGCGTAGGCACGGGCCTTGAGGTAGTAGCGGGCCGCGGCCGCCGCTCCCGCCTCGTCGCCTTTGCTCATCTCCGCGGGCTGCTCCGGCGCCTTGTCGGTGACGGGCGGGCGCTTCAGGCTCCCGTCGGACTGGACCTGGTAGCCGTGGCTCATCCCGTAATCGGGCTCCCCCCGGAAGAACACCACATACGCGCCCACCGACACCGCCGCGACCACCAGGACGACCAGCGCCGCCAGGGCAGCCGCGCCCAGCCGCCGACGCGGCCCCTCATCCACAGGAGTCCCCTTGTACGGGTCGATCCCCCGCGCCCGCAACTCCGCGTCCCGAGCCAACGCCTCACGCCGCAACCGCTCCACGTACTCGCGCACCACAGGCGACATGCCTTCACCGTCAGCAACAGCGGGCAGGTCATCGACAGGATCATCAACGGGCGCCTCGTCGACGGAACCCTCAGCAGGCAGGTCGTCAACGGAGCCGCCCGCGGGTCCCAGTCCGGAGCCGGGCAGGTCATCAACAGGACTATCAGCGGACAACTCGCCGACTGGATCGCCGGCCAACCGGCTGCCGTTGGAGGCTCCGTCAGCTGACTGGTCGCAGACGCTGGGTTCGGTGTTGTCCATGGCGTGCTCATCGTCTGTGTTCACGCGGTACCACATCCTTGTGCCAACCCCAGGCCGCAGTGGTGGCCTGCTTCACTTGCTTTCGATGCTAACGTCTCGCGCACCCCAGCGCCAGACCCCCGTCATGGTCTGTGGATAACCATTCCGCCTGTCGTGGACGGAATCAGATTCCGCCCGACCAGGAACCGGAAGGCGCCGAACCTGGGGCGCCCTCAATAGATGATTCCAGTCCGCCTATACCAAGAAAGACCGCAGTCAACAATGTCGGGTCTCAATGCACCTGGTGGTGCTGGGTGCTTCCCGACATAAGGAGGGCTCAAGTCAAAGCTTTCCTGAAAGCGTCTCAATGCACCTGGTGGTGCTGGGTGCTTCCCGACCCCTCGGCGTGTTGTCCGTTGTCCCGCCTGGGGGAACGGGCCCCGGGTCGCCACCGGCCTGAGAGCGCCCCTTGGACCGGGTCGCGCACCGCTCATTGAACCAGGATTTGCCCAGTTCTCGCAAGGGCCGCCACCGACGGGCCTCCAGGGCGTTCGCGCCGCCAGGATGTCGACGCGGCCATGCGGATCGGGGGCCGTGCTGTGTTCTTCCGATACCGGTGCGCGGACGCGGGCCACGGGCCGGGGGGCCTTGGCCCGTCGGCCGCCGGGCGGGCGGAGGCGGGCGTCGTCCCAGGGCTGGGCGCCCCAGTCATTCCCCGTCGGCGAGGCGACGACGGTCCTGCCGCAGGGGTCCTGGTGGCCGGGGACGGTGGGGGTGGTCCGCTGCTATTGCCCCTGCATGCGGGATAGTGTGGTGAGCATGGAGATCGCGTCGTTGATGAGGCGTCCGCGGGTCCGGGTCACTGACGTGATGGGTTCGGAGCCGATCGCTTGGAACTCGTTGTCCGTGAGGTCGCCTGTGGGGGCGTAGCCGATGAGCCCGGCGTGTATGCCCCGTTTACGGCTGAGCACGTCGTCGAGCAGCCGCGCCCGGCCATCCCCGTCCGTTTGCGCGCTCAAGGCGTCCTCGGTGAGGATGATGAGGTGGGCCCGGGCGGCTCCGGCCAGGTCCTGCGGGGGGATGTGGGCGATGGTGCCCTTCTTGAACAGTCCCGTGTCCTCCAGGGCCTGGTGCACGTCGTGGGCCTGTTGGCTGTCGGGCGGTCCCACGACCACGATGGCGCCGTCGGACAGCGCCCAGGCGTGCCTGTTGATGCGGTCGACGAGGCCCGGGGCGCCTGTGACGAGCTCCGCGATGTTCCTGCGCGTCCACCTCTTGGCGCACGCGTACGCGACCACGGGGCCAGCGACCGCCGCCAGCAACGCGGCCAACAGCAATGCGGTGTTCAATGCGGCAGGCATCCGCGCCCTCCTCCATGCAGCATCCAACCGGGGCCGCCAGAGCGCCCCGGCACCCCTGAATCGTAGCAGCGCAGGGTGCTCCCCCCGACACGGTATTGGCGCTGGCCGGGCCGGGAGCCAGGGTCTCGGGTTCCTGATCGGATGCGCCCGACTGTGATGGGTGTTCTTCTTTCGCGCGCGGTTCCCGGTTACGCACACAAGGGACGGAATTACGCAACACAACACCGCACACGACGGCTTGATCCCGCCCTTGTGTGCGAACGACGTTGCCTAAATCGGGACCCTTGTGTGCGCACCTCACAGCAGAAAGGAGCCGGAGGGCCGCTGACGGCGCCCCCGCGCGAGGCGCTACCACAGCATCGGTCGGCCCCCACCCCTTGGCACTGGGGCTGAGGACCACGACCTGCTCCTACGGAGCAAGGTCGTGAACGCACCTGATGGTGCTGGGCGCTCCCTGGCCCAGTGGCGAGGGCCGGTACGCGGAGTCGGACGGCGTGTGGTCTTAATGCGCCTGATGGTGCTGGGCGCCCCCCTTGGCGCACAGTTCCCGGTTGCGCACACAAGGGACGGAATTACACAACACAACACCGCGCACAAC
>ERZ772764.164-NODE-164-length-47894-cov-20.082631_pt1 | contig 47894 bp, 71 predicted proteins | sample MGYA00512163_ERZ772764 | MGnify/ENA primary metagenome ERZ772764 (study PRJEB29015, sample SAMEA2737903) | human oral metagenome | biome: human oral; feature: human-associated habitat; material: dental | place: China | collected 2094 ... | reverse complement strand
GGACTAAGAGTTATATTCTAATTCTAAAAATTAAAATAAAAGCTGATTGGAGTGAGAACTTCAATCAGTTTTTTCTTTTGTTATAAAATGTGTTAGAATATACAATAAATATTCTAAATAAGGGGGAGAAATAAAATGTTAAATAATGAGAAAAATTTTTCAATTATCCAAGAATATTCAAAGGCTTTAGAACTTTTAGATAATTATGACCATCAAGTAGTAACAAAACCAGAAGGTTTAAAAAAAGATACTTATCAATTAACTTATGAAGAATGTAGAGAACTGATAGCAAGTATGTCTTTTGGTTTAAGTTCAACAATCTTTGGACATGAAAAAAGTGAAGGAGCTTTAAAAGGAATAATAGATTCAGTTTATCAAAGTGCTTTTGGAGAAGATGCTTATCCAACAGTTGAAGAAAAAGCAGCAAATTTACTTTATTTCATAGTGAAAGACCACCCATTTATAGATGGATGTAAAAGAATTGCTGCTAGTATATTCATATATTTTTTAAATCAAAATAATCTTTTATTTAGAAATGGGGAGAAGATTATTTCTGATAGTAGCTTGGTAGCAATTACATTACTTCTTACAGAATCTAAACCAGAAGAAAAGGAAATGATGGTTAAGCTTGTTATGAACTTTTTGGGGTGGTAAAAGGTCAGATAGTGTCTGACAAATTTAATTCCGCAGACATTGTCTGCGAAATGTAAATATTTATTTAACTTAAAAAAGTCTCACATTGAGTGACCAATTGGAATTGTACTATGTGCAGATAAAAGAGATTCAATAGTAAAATATACTTTATCAAAAAATGAAACACAAGTTTTTGCCTCAAAGTATAAAGCATATTTACCAATTGAAGAAGAATTGTTATCAGAAATAAAAAGGGAATATAATGTATTGAAAAAAAAAGAATTAGGAAAAGATGAGTGAAGATAAAATCTCAGACAGTGTCTGAGGAATTTAAGAAGAAATTTAAAAGATATAAAAAATAACATTAAAGTCAAAATAGAAGTCTATTAAAAAAACTGATAGACTTTTTATTTTAAATTATAATAATTGATAAATAATAAAACAAAAAATATATAAATAAAACTATATATAAGAATAACTATAATTTTATAATGAAATAAAAAGAAAATATGATAGAATATAAAATAAATATGAAAAAGAGGGAGAGAGAAGTAGATGAACGATTTAACATTTTTTACTAATGAAGAAGGAAAAACATTATCAGATAGATTTAAAAAAATAATAAGTAACAATACACAATTTTTTGATGTATTGGTTGGATATTTTAGAGCTAGTGGTTTCTATGAAATATATGAAGCATTAGAGAATGTAGAAAAGATAAGAATATTAATTGGAATAAATGTAGATGAAGAAACTTTAAAAATACACAATGTAGCGAGAAGTTCAGATGGAAAAGAATTTTATACATTAAAAGAAACAAAATTATTTACAAAAAAATCTATAAAAGAAGAAATGGAAAATTCAGAAGATAACTATGATACAGATCAAGGGACTAAAAAATTTATAGAATTTATAGAAAATGGAAAAGTAGAAATAAGAGTATATTCAAAAGAAAAAATTCATGCAAAAGTTTATATTATGAGAAAAGATTTAGAAAAATCTGAGGATTATGGAAAAGTAGTAACAGGTTCAAGTAACTTTTCATATAGTGGTTTAAGAGGAAATTTAGAATTTAATGTCGAATTAAAAAATCGTTCAGATGTAGAATTTGCTTTAAATAAATTTGAAGAGTTATGGGAGCAAAGTGTAGATTTAAATGAGGAATATATTTCAACTTTAAAAAATGAAACTTGGATAAGAGAAGATATAAAACCTTATGAGTTGTATTTGAAATTTCTTTTTGAATACTTTTCAGAAGAAATAAATGAGGATAAAACAAAGGTAAATACCTCAGATTTACCAGAAGGATTTATAGTTTATAAGTACCAATTAGATGCAGTGAATCAAGCTAAGAGAATGTTATCTAAGTATAATGGAGTGTTTTTAGCAGATGTTGTAGGACTTGGAAAAACATATATAACGGCCTTATTAGCAAGAGAATTATATGGAGGACACAAACTTGTAATATGTCCTCCTGTACTAAAAAATTATTGGGAAGAGGTATTAAGAGATTTTGGAGTGGTTACAAAGGTTATATCTTTAGGGAAATTAGATGAGATACTAGACAATTACAATTCTGAATATTTTAAATATATTTTTATAGATGAAGCACATAGATTTAGAAGTGACAATACAGAGAGTTATTCAAAATTATCTAAAATTTGTACGGGAAAAAAAGTGATACTTATTTCAGCAACACCACAAAATAATGGACCTATGGATTTATTAAGTTTGATTTCTCTTTTTCAATATAAAAATGAATCAAATATAATAGAAGATGAACCAAATATAGAAAAATTCTTTACTGAATTAAATAAAAAGCAAAAAAAAGCGAAAGAATTATATAAAAGAAATAAAACAGAGAAAAATTTATCAAAATTAAGAGAAGTCATAAAAGAGAATTCTACAGAAATAAGAGAAAAAGTTTTAAAGAAAATAATGGTTAGAAGATTAAGAGGTGAAATAAAAAAATACTATAAAAGCGATATAGAAAAACAAGGTTTAGTTTTTCCTAATTTGGGAGAACCAGAACAAATAACTTATATTTTTGATAAAAAAACAGAGAATATATTTATACAATTATTAAAAGCAATTAAAAATTTAAATTACTCAAGATATAAAATTTTAACCTATTTAAAAGATCCAAATAGTATTGAAAAATCACTATTAATAGGACAAATGAATATGCAAGGTTTTATGAAAGCATTACTTTTAAAAAGATTAGAAAGTAGTTTTTTTGCTTTTAAAAATACTATAAGAAGGTTTAAAGAATCATATGAAAAATTTTTAAAAATGTATGAACAGGGTAAGATTTATATAAGTAAAAAATATAATATATATGATTTATTATTGGATGAAGATGATGAAATTCTATTGGATTTAATATCAAAAGGAGAAATAGAAGAGTATTTATCTGATGAGTTCAAAGAAGAGTTTAAAAATGATTTGGAGTCTGATTTAAATATTTTAGATGATATGTTTAAAAGTATTGAAAGCTTAGGAGAAAAGGATGTAAAATTAGAAAACTTTTTAGAGAGTTTAAAAGAGAACAAAATATTAAAGGAGTCAAAGATAATAATATTTACTGAATCAAAAGAAACAGCTGAATACTTATCAAAAAAGATAGAAGAAAAATTAAATAGAGAAACTATCTGTTATACTGGAACTTCTTCTATTTCTAAAAAGGAAACTATTATTGCTAACTTTGATCCAAATTTTAAGGGAAAACAAGAGAATAGATATAATATCTTAGTAGCAACAGATGTGCTTGCTGAAGGAATAAATTTACATAGAAGTAATGTGATAGTAAACTATGACTTACCATGGAATCCAACAAGAGTAATGCAAAGAATAGGACGTATAAATAGAGTAGGAACAAAGTATGATAAAATACATGTTTTTAATATTTTTCCAACTACAGAAACTGATGAACATTTGTCATTAAAAGAGAATATTCTAAATAAAATACAAGCTTTTCATGATACATTAGGAGAAGATTTCAAGTACTTATCAGAGGATGAAGAAATTGATTCATTTACATTATATGATAAATTGATGGCTTCACTAGAAGATGTTGAAGACATAGGAGAAACTGAACTTGAATATCTAACACTTATCAGAAAAATAAGAGACAATAATGAAGAACTATACTTAAAAATAAAAAATCTTCCAAAGAAAAGCAAAAGTTCAAAAGAATATAAAGAAGATGTTATAAAAAATAGTACAATTTCATTTTTAAAAAAAGGTGAAAACAAAAGAATATATATTACAGATAGCAAATTGGCTACAAAAGAACTAACATTTTTTGAAGCAGTGAACTATTTCAAATGTGAAGAGAACGAAAAAAGAAGAGAGATCAATAAAGAATTTTTCGATTTATTAGCTATAAATAAAGAAACATTTGAAAATAGAAGTAAAATTAAAGAATGTGAGGTACAAAAAAAATTTGGTATAAGTAGAGAAATAAAGAAAATGATACAAGCTTTAAAGGTTTATAAAAATTTTAGTGAAGTTGAAGAAGAAAAATTAGAGAAAATAATAGAAATCTATGAAGTAGGAAAAGTGTCTAAAAAAGATGATAAAGAAATTTTAGAAAAGTGTAAAAAAGTATTTGAAACTAAAAATTACCATAAAATATTAGAAGTATTTTATGCTAGTATAGCAGAAGAATATAAAGGAAAAACAGAAAAAAGAGTAGATAGATATTTAGGAAAAGTTGAAGTATTATTATCAGAATATTTAATAGGAGAATAGTTTATGAGTGCTGAGAATAAAAAGAAAATAATTGATAATCTATTTGATAATCAATTTAATAAAGATAATTTTAAAGAGTTTGTTAATACTATATTAAATGTAAAAATTGATATTGATAGTGAATATAAATATGTAGGAATACACAAAGTTTTTATGAATTATATAGAAAATTATTATATAGTGTCAAATTATAAAGATAATGAAAAAAATAATATTCTTATTATGGTTGTAAAAATTAAAGATAGCATAGATGATCCAGTAAGGGCAAGGGTAAAACAAAGAGAATTTATAGCAAGACATCTAAGAGATAAAGAGAAAAATGGAGCTTTAGTAGTTTTTTATAATGATAAAAGTAAAAATTGGAGGATATCTTTTATTAGATTAAGTTATGACTTTACTTCTAAAGGGGCAGAAGAAAAGCTTACTCCAGCTAAAAGATTATCTTATGTTATTGGAGAAGGAGAAGCTAGTAAAACAGTAAAAGATCAATTTTTTTCATTAGCAAATATGGAAGAAAGTATTTCTCTGGAACAATTAGAAGGATTGTTTGCATTAGAAAAAGTTACAAATGAGTTCTTTAAAGAGTATAAAAATAAATATTTGGATATTAAGGAAACTCTTATTAAAGATGAAAACTTCGTAAAAGAAGCTTTAAAACATGATATAGAAAATCCTGAAAGTTTTATAGAAGGTTTTTCAAAAAAACTTATGGGGCAAATAGCTTTTATCTATTTTTTACAAAAGAAAGGTTGGCTTGGTATAGAAATAGTACCAGAAAGTTTGACTTTTGAAGAATATAATAGAATATATGAAAGAGCTTTAGATACAGAAAGGGAAGTTCTAAATAAAGTCTATTTTAGAAAAGAAAAAGAATTATATACTTTAAATAAAGAAGAATTAAAAAAACTTGATAATAAAAATGAAAGTGAGCTATTAGTAGGAGCTTTCCATAATACAGAATACTTTAAGGAATGGGGAAGTGGAAAAAAGAAGTTTCTAAGAGAACTTTTTGAAAAACATAAAATTGAGGATAAAAATAATAAAAAAACATTCTTTGAAGATTACTTAGAGCCTTTATTTTATAATAATTTTAGTGAAGATAGAGGTGAGAAACAATATTCTGCTGAATTCAATTGTAGATTACCTTTTTTAAATGGAGGATTATTTGATCCTTATGGAGATTATAATTGGAAAGAAACTACATTTAATTTAGATGATAGTTTGTTTTCAAATGATAAAGATAATGGAATATTAGATATATTTGATAGATACAATTTTACTATTAATGAAAATGATAACTATGAAACAGAAGTTGCAGTAGACCCTGAAATGTTAGGAAAGGTATTTGAAAATTTACTTGAAGTATTTGATAGAAAATCAAAAGGAGCATTTTATACTCCAAGAGAAATAGTTCGTTATATGACAAATGAAAGTATAATGAATTACTTATTAAGTCATCTTGAAGAAAAAGGAATAAGTAAAGAAGATTTAGAATATTTATTTAATTTAGGTGAATTTACAAAAGAATATGATGAACAAATATTTGAAAAGGACTATATAACTGATAAGAAAGAATTAAAAAAAGGTATTTTTGGAATGCCTAGTAATATAATTAGCCATTCTAAAGAAATTGATGAATTACTAAGAAAAGTAAAAATTGCTGATCCAGCTTGTGGTTCAGGAGCTTTTCCTTTGGGAATATTAAATGAAATTGTAAGAGCAAGAAATGTATTAACTTTTTATATAAATATGATAGAAATATTAAAAGAAAAAGATGAAAAAAATTATTGGAGTAGACTAGAAAAAAAACAAAGGAGCAGAACACCATATAAATTGAAGTTATATGCTATTCAAAATTCATTGTATGGGGTAGATATAGAACCAAGTGCAATAGATATTACAAAACTAAGACTTTGGCTTTCTATTTTAGTTGATAGTACAAATAATGATGTAAGACCTTTACCAAACTTAGACTTTAACTTTATGATAGGAAATTCATTGATTGATGAATTTGAAGGAATGAAGCTATTTGATGAAAGCCTACTAGATGATAAAGTTTTAGAAAAAAAGCTAAAGAAAATAAAAAAAGCCGAAAATATGAAACTATTTAGAGGAATTGAAGATATATTAAAAGAAATTTTTATTAAACAGAGCTTATTCTTTAATGAAAATAATTCTAATAAAAAGAAAGAATTAAAGAATGATATAGAAGAACTTGAAAATAATTTAATAAAATTAACTTTAACTGAAAATGGAAATCATAAAAAATTAGAAGAAATAGAAAAAGGAAGAAAAGAAAGAAGAAAACCATATTTCTTATGGAAGCTTGAATTTGCAAAAGTTTTTAAAGAAAATGGGGGATTTGATATTGTTATTGGGAATCCACCATACATAGGAGAAGGAAAAAATAAAGATGTTTTTTTACCAGTTCAACAAACTTCATTTGGGAAAAAATATTATATAGGGAAAATGGATTTTTGGTATTTCTTTACTTCATTAGGTATTGAGTTATTAAAAGAAAATGGAACTTTAAGTTATATAGCACCTAATAATTGGTTAACTACAGCTGGTGGAAAGAAAATGAGAAATCATATAATGAAAGAAACTATAATAAAAGAATTTATAGATTTTGGGGATTATATGGTTTTTGAAAATGCCTCTCAACAAACAATGGTATTTTTATTGGAGAAAAATAAAGAGAAAAATATAATAAAAATATGTTTTAGTAAAATACTTTTTAATAAAGAGGTTTTAGTTGATTTAGAAAAATTTTTATTAAAAAATAAAAGTGATAACTATGTTTATTATATTTCTAATATTGATAGAAAAAAATATATTGAAGATAGTAATATAGTATTTTTAAATAATATTATAGATACTATAACTAGTAAAATAAAACTACAAGAAAATTTTAAATTTTTAGCAGATGAGATAACAAATGGAATTCATCCACATCATGCTATTGTTACAAAAAAAATGTTAGAGCAATTAAAAAATAATTATAAAATAGGTGATGGAATTTTTGTTCTTACAGATAATGAAATAAAAAAACTATCTTTGAATGAAAATGAAAAAAAACTTTTAAAACCTTTGTATGAAAGTGAATTATTAACTAAATATACTTATAAAAAAGATAATCACAAGTATATAATATATACTGATTCTTCATTTAAAGATATATCTCAAATGAAAGAATATCCTATTTTAAAAAAGCATTTAGATAATTTTAAAGAAGTAATAACATCTGATAATAAACCTTATGGATTACACAGAGCAAGGAAAGAAGAATTTTTTATAGAAAATAAAATTGTATCTTTGAGAAAAACTTCAGAACCATATTTTTGTTATTTAGATAAACCAAGTTATTTTATGGCAGAATTTTATATTCTAAAAACAGATAGAATAAATATGAAATATTTAACAGGACTTTTAAATTCTAAATTAGTTGCTTTTTGGCTGAGATATATGGGAAAAATGCAAGGAAGTAATTATCAAATAGATAAAGAGCCTTTAATGAATATTCCAATAAAAATAGCTGATGAAAATATAGAAAATAAAATAATAGATTTAGTTGATGAAATAATAGAACTAAAAAAATTAAATAAAGATACTCAAGATTTAGAAGAAAAAATTGATGAAATGTTATATGATTTATATGGATTGACAGAAGATGAAAAAGAATTGATAAGAAATTTTAAATAAAAAAGTGTTTATAAGGATAAACAATGGGAGGGGGAAAACTAATGGGAATTTTAGATGAGTTAGTAAAGAAAAATGAATTTCCGATAATATTTATTGGCTCAGGGATATCAAAAAGATATTTGAAAAATTATCCTAGTTGGCTAGAATTATTAGAAAAAATTTGGAAAGAAATTGAAAAATATGAAGGAGAAGAAAAAAGAAATTTTTATTCAGAGCTAAATTTTATCTCTGAAAAATTGGAAAGAGAGAAAATTGAAGATAAAGATTTTCATGTAAATATTAAGATAGCTTCTTCCATAGAAAAAAGAATAAAAGATTTATATTATGATAATAGATTTGAAATAAAAAATTTAACTCAAGAGGAAACCTACAAAAATAAAATAAATCCTTTTAAAAAATATTTAGCTAATATTTTTTCAAATAATGAATTAATTAGTTCAAACTCTGAAGAATTAAAAGAATTTAAAAATATGTTAAAAAAGAGTCGAGTAATTTTAACTACTAATTATGATACTTTTATAGAAGATAATTTTGGAGAAAATGAAAGGGAAATTTTAAAAAAATATATAGGACAAAAAGGACTATTTCAAGGGGGAAGTGGATATTGCGAACTATATAAAATTCATGGAAGTATAGAAGAACCAAATTCTATAGTTATAACAGAAGAAGATTATAAAGAGTATGACAAAAATTCAATATTGATAACTTCTAAAATAGTTTCTTCATTGTTAAATTCACCAATAATATTTATAGGATATTCATTAACAGATTTAAATATAAAAAATATAATTAAAAATTTTTCAAATTCATTGGATGAAAAAGAAAAAAGCTTATTAAGTAAAAGAATAATAATAATAAATTGGAAAAAAGATGAAGAAAATATTATTGAAGAAATTATAACAGATAGTTCATTAAATTGCACATATACTGTAATAAAAACTGATAATTATTTAGAAGTTTTAAAAAAAATAGGAAAAATTAATCAAGGAGCTACTCCAGCTGAAATATCAAAATTTGAACATATAATTAAAGAATTAATTGTACAAAGAGGAAAAAAAGGAGAATTGGAGCAAGTATTTGTTAATTTAGTGACAAAAGAGGAGTTAGATGATATAAAAAATATAGGAGATTCAAATATAGCTATAGCAGTAGGAAATAAAGCTATTTTAGTAAAAAGTCCTTCAGTATTAGATTATTTAGAAGATTATTTTAAAGAAGAAGATAATATAGAAATAGAAATTCAATTAAGATTTTTAGCTCAACAAAGTAACTCAATAGCATTCCCAGCTTTAAGATACTTAACTGAGAATAATATTGATAATTCTAATTTATTAGATAATGAGAAATCTAAATTAAGAGAAAGAATAAAAAAACTGAAAAAGTATAATATAAAAAATTCATCATATAAAATATTATTAAAATATAATTCAATTATTGAGATAAAAGAAGATGCTGAAAGTAGAAAAAGTAAAAGGGAAATTAAGATTACTTTGGAGGAAATTGAAGAAGCACTTATTAATTATAATATTGATAATTTTAAAAAGTCAGATTTAAAAGAATATATACTAGATAGATTACAGAAAATGAAAAAAGATAATAATGTAGAAATTTTTACAAGTTTCAGGAAACTTTTAATAAATTATGATTTAAAATTTAATGAAAAATAAATATTTAAAGGGAGAGGAATATGAAAGATTCAATTTCAATATTTAGAGAACTATGTAGTAAATTTGAAAATGCAGTAAGAGTAAAGTATAGCTTAGATGATACTCAAAAGGTATTTTCTCAATTTTCAAATAAAAAAGAAAATAAGAAGTTTAAAAAGGATATAGAAGTTATAAGAAATATAAGAAATCTTCTATCTCATGTAGATTGTAAAATAGAAGGGAAATCTGCTATTGAAATAAATGAGAATATTATAGAAAAATTTAAGGAAATAATAAGCTGCCTTGAAAATCCACCTTTAGTTACGAGTAGATATATTACTGAGATGTTTGTAGTAGATTTAGAAGAAAAGCTAGGAAAATTAATAAAAACAATGAATGAAAAGAAAATTTCTCATGTACCTGTATTAGATAAAGATAAAAAACTTATAGGAGTTTTTAGTGAAAATACTATTTTTTCAAAATTATCTGATGATGAAATAATTGAAATAGGGAAAGAATATAAAGTAAAAGATTATGAAAAATATATAAAGCTAGAAAATCATTCAAGTGAATATTTTGATTTTGTAAAAAGAAATGAAAAATTAGCATCAGCACAAAATTTATTCAATAAATCTATTAAGAAAGATAAAAAGTTAGTGATGTTATTTGTCACAGAAAATGGTAAAAAAACTGAAAAAATTTTAGGGATAATAACTCCTTGGGATTTATTTGATATGTAATTCTAAAAAAAGGTTGTATAATAAATGGTGTTAGTAGAAATTTTCCTACTAACACCATTTCAATTTAAGTCCAAATCAAGTCCATTAAAATTTAAAAGTATAGTAATTACTTATTTTAAGTGAGTTTTTTCTCCTATTCCCACTCTATTTTATAGAACTTTTAACACCTTGTTTTCTTTTGTTTTTACTTTATACAGTTTATAAAATCTACTTAAAAATTTTGTCTTTAAAATTTTTTAGAACCAAATTAGAACCAGTCTAACCATTCAACACATCATTTAATCTATCTTCTGAACTAGGACAAATATGACAGTAAATATTTAAAGTAGTTTGTACTTTTTCATGTCCTAATCTTCTGCTAAGAATAACAATGTTTACTCCATTAGATAATAAATAACTTGCGTGGCTATGTCTTAAATCGTGGACTCTTATTCTTGGAACTCCTGCCTTTTTACAAGCAGTATCTAATTGTCTTTTTAAAGAATCTTTAGATAAATAAAATATTTTGTCAGTTTTATTAGGTTTATAAGATGTATTCCATAGTTCCTTAATACAATTTAACACAACATCATTTACTGCAATAACCCTTCTACCTCTTGGAGTTTTTGGATCTGTTATTAATCTTTCTTTCTTTACTATTTGAAAATTTTTATTTATCATAATCGTTTTATTTTCAAAGTCTACATCTTCATAAGTTAGTGCTAAAAGTTCTCCTTTTCTCATTCCTGTCCAAAATAAAATGATATAAAAAAACTTATTTTCTTTATCTGTAACACAGTCTATCATTTTATTAAATTCTTGTAAAGACAATATTTGCATTTCATCAGCGTCTTTTTTCCCTATGCTTCCAGCAATATGACAAGGGTTTTTATCAAGATTATGAAATCTTATAGCATAGTTAAATATAGCTGTTAATTGATTATAGATAGTTTTTAAATATGTTTTTGAATATCCCATTTTAAGTAAATCTGTTTGCCATTTTCTAATATGAATTGGCTTTATATCCTTAACTTTCATTTTTTCAAAGAATGGTAGAAGTTTAGTATTAACTATATATTCTTTTGTTTCCATAGTAGTTTTTTTTATTCTGCTTTCCATATCACTATGATAAAGTGAATATAAAGATTTAAAGGTCATCTCAATAGAAAATTGGCTCTGTGCTAAAAATTCTCTCTCAAATTCAAGGGCTTCTTTTTTGGTATTAAAACCTCTCCTGTGTTTCTTCCTCCTTTCATTTTTATAATCTGTATAATAAAACAGGGTTTCCCACTTCCCTGTTTTATCATCTTTATATGCTGGCATAATTACCACCAAGCCTTTCAAATAAATAGTCTTTTAAGATTTTTCCTCTTATGGTCCTATATCCTTTTGCTTTTAATTCTTCGTTAAGTTCTCTTATAATCTTACAAGCACAATCATATTCTAGCCCAGTTAATGCCATAACTTCTTGTGGGTTTATTAATATTTTGTCTTTTGGTATTTCCATTTTACCACCTCATACTTTAAATTTCAATTTTTATGCAGTTGCTAGAGAACAATTTAACATTCTAGCAACATCAGCAGCATTATATGTTAAGTTATCCATTTTCTTTCTCCTAGCTATTACTAGCAAAATATAATTGTTTCCAAAATTCTGCTTCTGATAAAAGTTCAAAACAAGAAGTATCTGAATGATTTATATAAACATAACTATCTTTTACCATTAATTCTAATTTATAGCCATCTATTTCAATTTTTAAATAACTTTCTTCTTTATCAGAAAATTGTATTTCTACATCTTCATTTATTTCTAATTCAATACTGTATGATTCTATCCAACTTTTTATTTCTTCAATAGCATTTGATAAAGCTAAAAAATCTTGTCCTGTCATCAATTCCACTCCTTTCCAATTCTCTCATTTAGATTATAATTTAATTTCTTCCAGTAACCCTCAAGGATATCGTTAGTTGTATATCCATAACAATGAGATAAATTCATTAAATCTATAATTAAAAATTTCAACCAATCATAGTACATTTTTGGACTTCTTAAATTGAAAATTATTGTTAAAACACTTATGTTTTTATCAGAATAAATATTATCATCATTAAAAAATTTATTTAATCTTGTAACTTCTTGTATACTGATATGTCCAATACTTTCAGCATAATTTATTAATTGAGCCATAAAAAACCAAATATCAACAAGTTCTTCTAATTCTTTTTCTTTGTTATAAATATGAGGTTTCCAAGTCTTGTGACTGTCCTTAGTTTCTTTATTAAATTCAGTACATTCTTCAATTAATGATAATTTTATGTCATCAAGTGTTCTAACTCTACAATTATTTATATGTTTATCTTGATATTTTTGAAGATTTAATATATCCTCAAAACTTTCAGGCTTTTTAAATTCCATTATCTCACTTCCTCTAATTATTAAAAAAATCTTTATATTCCTTGTCACTAACAAGTACCCAACCATTTTTTAACTTCATACAAGTTTTCTTAAAATCTTCTAAATCATAAGGATAATAATAGCTTCTTTCATCTTCAAGACAAACTATATTATTAGAAAATTCAGTAACCATTAAATTATCCCAGCTTTTATGTTTTACTTTATTACCTTTTTTAATTTCTTCTACTGCTTGTTTAAAAGTCATTTCTCATCTTCTTCCTCCCAATCAGCTAATTCTTCTATATTCTCATGATAAGAATTACAACCCTGACATTCAAAACCAAGTACATCAGCTTTATCTACAACAAAATTTTTATTTTTTAAAGTTTTTCCTGCTGGAATAGAACTATCTAAATGTGCTTTAAAATTAGTTCCTCCACATTCTTTACATTTCCACATTTTCAACCTCCAAATCTTCTATCTTCTTTTTTAGTTCTTGCAAACATTTATCACATAAACTTATTATAGTTCCACTATTTCCACCATCTTGTCTGATAGAAATAAGATTAGAACTTTTAGTATTACAGCTTAGGCAATAACTATGTAAATATTTATATCTAAGACTTTTACTTTTCTCATCTTTGTCAGTAACTATTTCAATCATTTTCTCCTCCAATCTCTCCTGCTCTCACCTTAGCCCAGAACTCTTGCCATTCTTTGCTATTTTTAACTTTTTGTGCTTCTTCTTTTGTTTGAAAATAGTTGCCTAGATTATACATATCCATATTTTCATCAGAAAAATCTTCATAATCAGATTCAACATATCCATCCGAGGTAATGTAATAAAATAAGTTTCCTGCTTGAGCTCTCCATCTCTTAGGTATTCCATATTTTTCATTTACAACATCTATTAAAAACTGTAAATCTTGAACTAATTTATTTTCTATTAAATATGGTTTATCATAACTTTCTAAATTATCAATTTCTAAATCTATTTGATAATCACTAACACAACTATGGTGATTATAACCAATATATTCTTTTTTAAATTCATTTCTATATCCATAACCAAAACAATATTTCTTTTTGTCTTAATGTGCTATTTCTGTTAATGGCATAGCTTTTAATTTTATCTTATTGACTTTTTTTACATACCAACAACTGTACATTTCGTTTATCTTAGTTATTTCTATCTCCAATACATTTTCTTTTTCCATTATTCCTCCATTATTCTATTGAATTTATTTGAAAATTTACTAATTCATCAATACTTTCAAAAGGCTCTTCTACACCAAGAGATGCCTCTTCCAAATAATTTCTTCTAGCATCATAGTACCATTCCCACTTATCAACTTTTGCTCCTTGCAACGCTTGAAACATATAATGTGATTTTAATAATTCTTCTAAAGTTTCTCTATTAATTTCAAAATTTCCATTTTTTAATTTTTTTAAGAATTCCATTACCTCCACCCATTCCCTTCGTGTTCTCTAAAAGTAGAATCTAATATTTTCCCACAGTCTTTGCAAACTAGAAAAATTTCATCTCCTGATAAACATTGAAATGTACTTTTCTTTTTCATCCATCCTTTATTTTTATGTCTACAGAATAATTGTTTCAATTTTATTTTTAATTTTTCCATTACTTCCTCCTCACAAATCTATAAACTTCTAACTTTTCTGTATTTCTTTTTACTTGTTCAAATTCAACTGTACTCAATTCACTTGCCTTAAAGTTCAATATTTTCTTTAATACTTTTTTATAAAATACATCCATTTCTTTACTCATAACTAACCTCTGTATTTTCCGACTGTTTCCAAAACAGAAATAGTCGTTATTTCTTAGTTTATAAACCTGTTTTTTCTTTATCACTAAAAATCATAATATCTTTTTTGTCCCTATAACAAATATAACTAACGATTTTTTTAGCTAAATCATCAACAGTTTTATCATCTAGCTTTACTATTTCTCCATTTACTTCAAAAAAAACTCCATATTTATTAATATTTATATTAAGCATTACTCCTCCTTAAATGCTTGAAAGTGTCCTTTATACACTTTTTTTAATTCTCTTATTTGTCTATCATCCAAATAAATCCCTACAACATGATATTTACTACTAAAATCAGGAGTACCAATAGCATGTACTTCAGTATGATGTTTTCCACATAAGCACATTACTCTTAATTCCCTACCATCATCATTCTTATAACCGCCAATTCTTGATACATTATCATAATGATGGAGATATCCATATTCTCCACAGATACAACAAAATCTATTTTTAAGACATACATAATGATAAGCTTTATCATATTGGTCAGCTAGGTTTTCAATATCCATTTTCAATGGAACATCATAATATATACAAGTTTCTAGTAGCCATTTAACAAAGTCATTAGCTTGATTTTGAGTTAAAGTATTTAGTGCTAAACTGAAAGTTTTATTTTCAATTAAAGTACTTTGTAAAGATTTTATAAAAGTTTCTTTCAATTCCTTTTCTATCTCTCCAACAGTTTTATCTTTATTCTTTTCCAAATATTTAGAAAAGAATGCAAGGGGAGATTTTAAAGGTTGCATATCATAGACTTCTAAAAATCTTTCTTTCAGTTGCTTTTTAGTTTGTTCTAAATCTATGTTGTATGCTACTCTCCCTGCGTCTTGTCCTGTGAAGAAATTAGAAATATCATTCATAATTGCATATATTAGTTTTTGAGTTTCCCTGCTATATCCTAATTTCTCCATTTAACTACTCCTTAATTTTTACTTTTTTCTTCTATTTCTTTTTTTACTCTCTTTACTTCATCAAGGTCATCTATTGTTGTATGTATTTTGTTATACCATTTATCCCATACAGCTTGACCTTTTTCTTCCATTTCTATTCTTAATTTTTCATCTTTTACTGAGTTACAGATTCTGTTTGTTTCAACAGCAAACCCAATCATAGTTAAATTATTTTCAAGATTATAAGGTTTATTATTGACATAATCCTCAGCTATTTTTAAATATTCATCAAATGTAATTTCTTCTATTGTCCTTTTTACAAAGCCTTCAACTGTTTTAACCATTTTATTTATAATTTCATCTTTTAAGTTTTGTTCTTCTTTATTCATTCTTTTATCCTCCTATTTTTTAAATATTTTTTGACAAGCTTCTTTTAATTGCTCGTCTGTCATTTGCCATAATTCTTCAACCTTGAAAGCTTCTAATGTTCTTTTTAATTTATCGCTTGAAAGATTTTCTTTTAGTTTTTCAATCATTCCATCACGACTATTTAAAAAATCTTGCACTTTTTCTTGCTCAGTTTTATCTTTTCCATGTGTGTTAGTGCTATCACTATCTTTAGTATCATCTATCATAAACATACCATTCAAAGCATATTTTCTAGCATATGATGAACTTGCTCCTGTGATTTGGCTTCCGTCCATACCTTTTTTTGTTTCTTCCTCTCTTGCAAGTGCAGAAGTTTTTATTTGTTCATCAGGCTTTTCTATATTTACAAGAGTAATAGTAGCTTTTACATATTTTCTGCCAACAGTTTCAACTGTTTCATCTTTTTTTTCTAGTTTATAACTTCCACCTGTTTCAACTATTTCATCACTTATAAATAATGTTAATTTAAACTTATCTAGCACTGGTTTTAAGGCTTCTAATATGTCCTCACAACTTCTATATTTATATTTACCAAAAGAGTTATATTGTCCCTTAGGTGCTTTTAATTCAACTTGTGCTTTTAATAATTTTTCATATATATTCATCTTTTCCTCCTACATCAATTCTTCCAATTTTTTAAATGGATAATTCAAAATTTTAAATATCAACTTGATTTTATTCTTGATAACTTGCCAAAAACTTGCTTTTTTAAATTCCATTTTCCCCCTCCATTTTTATATATTTTTCTATTATTTCTACTGCCTCTACCAGTGTTATTCCATCTGGAAATGGTATTCTGTACCACCATTTCCTTAATATGTTACAGTGCATTTTCCCCTCCTTATTTCCCGTAATAATTAGTTTGTCCTTGAAAACCTTTTACGATTTCCACTCTTATAAAATCAAAACCATTTGAGCCTCTGCTGCACCATCTTTTTTCATACTCATTAACTTCATCTATTGTTCCTGTGAAGTCCCAGCTGTCAAAACTTCCATCTCTACCGAATGCACTAAGTTGGTTAATTCCATAAATTTCTCTATATATTGATGGTCTACTTACCTTGTGTCCAAAAACATTAAATTTATCTTTTATGTTTTCTATTTTTCTCATTTTTTATTCTCCTTTTAATTCTTCTAATATTTCTATAGTTTTTATTATTTTTTGGTTTGCACTTTCTAAATCAAGAAAAATTTGTTCATTATAATCTGCTTTTCTATTTTCAGACCAACCAGTACGATAAATTTCTACGCTAATACCATTAGCATGTCCGAAATAACTCATAAAAAAGCTTTTATTTATTTTTTTATTTACTTCTAATCCCAACTCCATTATTTTTAATACTTTTTCTTTCATTATTTTATTTTCCCTCCCATACCTTTATAAATTTTATTTAGATTTTCCATAGCTATTTTTACATTTGGATGTTTAGAATTTTCAATCATCCCTTTTATTTCTTGATACCAGCTTTTAGCTCTTTCTCTATTAAAATAATGTATTTCTGCTATCCCTAAAAAGTCCATTTGTGCTTTTCCTGCTAATTCCACAAGTCCAAATATTATTTTTACTTCTTCTGATATAAAATATAAATTTTCCATTTCTCCTCCTTAGAGGGAGCTTTTACACTCCCTATATAAAATCTCTTATTGATAATCCTCTACTTCCGTATGGGTCTTCTTTTTCATATTCCCAAGCAGTTATATTTAATTTTTCTATTTCTATTTCATTTTCTAAATCTTTTAAGTCCTTTATAAAAGTTCCAAACTCGTGATATTTTTCATTCATTGTGTAAGTATTTTCAGTTTTTGGTGTAGTTATTTCTACATCTATATAACCTACTTTTTCTGAATTATCCCAACTAGCTACTATTGAAGTGTATTCATCTTCTAAATAGCTTAAATCTTTTAAGTCTGGGAACAGTTTTAATACTTCTGCTCCTTCTTTTGTTTTATCTTCTGTGTATAAATTCCATTCGTGATTAGTAAATTCTAGTGTAAAGTTTTTCATTTTATCCCCCTTATCAATTCCAAGTTACATTTTCAGGTATTGCAGTTTCTACCTTTACAGGTATAGCTGCCTTTTCTTCAATGTAATAATATGTATACCCGTGTTTAAAATGTTGTTTACCATTTTCATAGTAAGTAACATCTAAACCTTTAATTTCAGAGATTAAGAACTCTCTAAAATTGTCAGATACTTCCTTAAAGTAAGTACCATTATCTGATATATTTCTTTCTATTACTCTTAGAGTTTTATCCTCTAAAAGTTTTTTTAATTGTCTTCTATTTTTTGCTTCTAACATTTTTACCCCCTCCTATTCTTCTAAAACCCATTTAAGACTAAATAATTCAGCTCTTTTATTTGTTATATAGTTTCTGTCTTCATCTGCATTAGCTTCTAATTCTAATTCAGTTATTTCTTTTCTTAGTTCTTCTATTCTTTCTTTTATTTGTTCTAATGTTTTCATATTTTCTCCGTTTTTTTAACGTTTTTTACGTTAAAATTATTTAAAAAAATTTGTTTTTCTTTTAATCTCATTTATCTTATAATTTATTATAACGTATTTAACGTGAAAAGTCAATAAAAAATTTTATTTTTTACGTTTTTTATTTTATAATATTGAAAAATAAAGAAAAAAGGTGGTGTACTATGGCAGATTTATCTATAACTTTAAAAAAATTAAGAGAAAAAAAAGGAATAACTCAACAAGAGCTAGTAAAGCTTTCAGGAGTAGGTCAAGGAACTATCGGAGATATTGAAAGAGGAAAAATTAAAAAAAGTAGATTAGAAACACTTGAAAAGATAGCAAAGGCTTTAAAGTTAGATGAGGAAGAAAGAAAAGAACTTTTTTCAGTGTTAGTGCCAAAAGATATAGGAGTTAAGATATTACAAAATCCATTATATAGACAGTTAGATAGTAGAGGTAAAAGACAATTTAATGATATAGTAGAGCAATCAGCTCTGATGTTTAATGATGAAACTATATCGGAAGAAGATAAGGAAAAAGTTTTAATGGCTATTCAATCGGCATTTTTTACTGCAAAAGAAAAAAATAAAAGAAAGAAATAGGTAGGCGATTAAATGGATATAAGATTAAGAGCTTTGAATTTAATTGTAAAATATGGCACTAAAAATCCATTTAAGCTAGCTAAAAAGCTAAATATTGAAATAATAATTGAAGATTTAGGGGAAGTTAGGGGTTTATTTAAAAAAGTTTTAAGAAAAAAATTTATATTTATAAATTCAAAATTAAGTGAATTTGACCAAAAGTTAGTTTGTTGCCACGAACTAGGACACGCTATTTTACATTCATCAAGTGAACATCAGTTTTTAATAGATAACACAAGTTTACTAAGAAGAAGCAGATTGGAAGATGAAGCAAATTTATTTGCAAGTTATTTATTAATTCCAGATGATGAAGTTATTGAAGAATTTGAAGTAAGGGAAACTGAAACTAATTTTTGGATATTAGAAGAAATTAAAAGATTGAGAAATAAATAAATTTATAAATTATATAGTACAAAAGATATATAAATTATCGAGGGAGGTTTTTATGGGGTTTTCATTTAGAAAAAGATTAAAAATTATGAAAGGATTATATTTGAATTTTAGTAAAAACGGAGTTTCTACATCTGTTGGTGGTCCTGGAGCTACTTTAAATTTTGGTAAAAATGGTACTAGAGTAACAACAAGTATACCTGGTACTGGAATAAGATATACTAAAAAATTAAACGGAAATAAAAATAATGCAAATTCTAATTTCCAAGATGAAATAAATATACCATTGACTATTGATAACTATAATTTTATTGGGAGAGTTCCTGAACCTGCTGATAAAAAATATTTTTATTTATCAATAATATTTATGATTTTAGGTATTATTTTTAGTGGTTTTTTAAGTTTTCTAGTTACATTTCCTGTTTTTTTATATGTTTTTTTTATTCAATTAGGAAAAGAAGAAAAAAGAATTGATAACGAATTACAGTTAATAGAAAATGAAAATCAAATTGTAAGAAATAAATTAAAAAAATTATTAAAAAAAGTAGAGGCAGTTGATTTAATGTTAGAAGTTAATGATTGTAGAACATTAGAAGATGATATTGAAGAAATAAAAATTTTATTTAATGAATTAGCAAAATATCCAATATCAAATTTTATGGATGAGGATAAATTTTTTAAATTAATGGCAAAAGCAGAAGAAAGAAATCAAAATTATTATGAGGCTTTAAGACTTTCAACGATTGTAGTTCATCAATATAAGCCAACAAAAGAAATAAAAAAGATATTAGCAAATTCACTGAATAAATTAAATCTTGATATAAAGTTAGAGGATTATTTGGACTTTATAGATAATAATAGTTATACAATAGTTTTAGATAAAATAGATGAATTAACTGGAAATAGTCAATTTTAATAATAAGATACAATAAATAAAATCCACTTTTTAATAGGTGGTTTTTATTTTAAAATTAATTTTCTTGACTTTTTACGGTTTATACGTTAAAATATATTTAGAAATTTAAAAGGTGGTGATAAAAATGACTAAAACAATGACAGGAGAAGAAATTTACTTCAAAATTGAAAAAGCTAGACTAAGGAAAAATATGTCTAAAAAAAATATAGCTTTGTCAATTGGAATGTCTCCAACAAACTTTTATGATACTATGAATTTGTTATTAAAAGGGAATATTAGATATAAGAATATAATAAAAATAACAAATTTTTTAGGAATAGATTTAGGAATAAAAATATAATTTTTTATTTTTATTTAACGTATTTTACGATAAAAAAGAAAGATATGAAATAAAAAATAAAGCTACTGAGGCAGTAACTTTATTATTAAAAGATGATGTTATTTTTGATGAGGAAATAGAAATATTGTGTGAACTTATTAGGAATGAATTGAAATTTAAAAATTTTTAATAAGGTAAAGTTCCAAATAATATAAATCTAAGGCTAGTCCTTAGACACATAGCCATAAGATTTTTATAGCTTTCATCCCCTCGAAAGTGAATTTTACCTCAACTTATGGCTATCTGTGTAAGGTGTAGCTACTGGATAAAACTGAGGATTTAATTTCTTATGTTTTATCACTTACAAATGGACTGTTGCAAGTCCACAAGTTGCAACTATAACTTTTATTAGTTTTATGACTGGAAAAACTAATCATCTGGCACCTTTCCCTAACACAGAAAGGGCAAGACCTAATCTGTGGATAATTCTAGGTAGCTGGGGAAGTTGTTAGATGTAAAACTTTCAAGATTTTATTTAGGCTTTTCTGGATAAATATTAATTTTTTCTTTATATATCAATGAAGTTATTAAGATTTTTTTAGGATAAATTTATTAATTGAATTAGTGGTTGCAGTCTTACAGTCTCCCCGACATTGAAAGATTGTAACTGCTAATTGAGGTAATAAATTAAATGAGTGTTTGGGAGACACTCCAAAATAGGAGGATAAATAAATGGACGAAGTAAAGAAAGAAATTAAATGTGAATTGTATAACGATCATATGCAAAATTTTAAGGTATACAACATACCAAAGGCACAACTGATAATTGCAGATATACCATATAACTTAGGGAATAATGCTTATGCAAGTAGTCCTGAATGGTATATAGATGGAGATAACAAAAATGGAGAAAGTAATAAAGCAAATAAAGCATTTTTTGACACAGACCATAATTTTAAAATTGCTGAATTTATGCACTTTTGCCAAAAGATGTTAAAAAAAGAGCCAAAAGAAAAAGGGAAAGCTCCCTGTATGATTATATTTTGTTCATTTCAACAAATAAATACTTTAATAGATTATGCTAAAAAATATGGATTTGAAAACTATATACCAATATTTTTTATAAAACAAAGTAGTCCACAAGTTTTAAAAGCTAATATGAAAATTGTAGGAGCTACTGAATATGCACTAATTTTTTATAGAGATAAGCTGCCAAAATTTAATAATAATGGCAAGATGATAAAAAATTGGTTTAACTGGGAAAAGGACAACAAAGAAAAAGTTAAGAAAATACATCCAACACAAAAGCCAATAGCAATATTAAAAAGACTTATAGAAATATTTACAGATGCTGGAGATGTAGTTATTGACCCTTGTGCTGGTAGTGGAACAACATTAAGAGCAGCTAAAGAATTAAAAAGAGATTCATACGGCTTTGAAATTAAAAAAGATATGTACAGTTTAGCACTTGAACATATGATTAATTATAAAGATCCTCAATTGACTTTTAACTTTTAGATTAATGAGTTAAAGGCTTCTCATTAAAAAGCCTATTTATTACTTGAATTAGTGGGGGCTACTTAATAGCTTGTCGGCTAATAGGTAGCTTCTACTAATTGAATTAATAAAGAGAGAGTCGACAAGCTCTCCAATATACAGGAGGTAAAAATGGAAGACAGAACACTAAAACAATTATTAATGTCAAGTAGTTATTTTGTATTAAATAAGCAAATAGTCAAAGCGATTGGAATAGAAGCTGGGTTTTTACTAACAACTTTAATAGAAGCCAGTGATGGACTTGCTAATGAAGATGGTTGGTTTTATAAAACTGCTCCATCTTTAGAAGAAGAAACAGGACTTTCTAATCATAAGCAAAGTAAAATTATTGAGGAATTGACAAAATTAGGTATCCTTGAACAAGAAAATAAAGGAATGCCAATGAAAAGATATTTTAGAATTAATTTTCAAAAAATAGAGGAATTAGTATTTAAAAAGGATTCAAAAAATTTAAAATCAAGCATTGAAGAAAATGAAAAGCAAGGTTTTAAAAATTTTGAAAGCAAGGATTTAAAAAATTTAAATGCATGCATTGAAAAAATTTCAAACAATAAAGAATATATAAATAATAACTTAAATAAAGAACTTAATAATAATATATATAAAGAGGCTGTTGACTACTTGAATGAAAAAGCAGGAACTAAATATAAATATAATTCTAAGAACACTACTAAACATATAAAAGCTAGGTTAAATGATGGCTATACACTAGAAGATTTTAAAAGTGTTATAGATAAAAAATGCTTGGAGTGGCTAAATACTGATATGGAGAAGTATTTGTGTCCTGATACTCTGTTTGGCTCTAAGTTTGAAAAATACTTAAATCAAAAAATAAATGGACCTAAAATTAATAAAATTCAAAATAATGCAGCAGCACAAGATATAAAATGGGGGGATTAACATGTCTATAACAAGTATCAGAGAACTTGCAGAAAAAATAAAAAACAATAATTTTGATTTCATAGAAAAAAAGTCAGTAGAAGTATTAGAAAATGGCGATATAGTTTTAAAAAGATGTGAAGTTTGTGGAGAGGTTACAGAGTTTAAAACTCCTCAAGGTTACACATTTAATCGGGATTGTGCTTGTGTAAGAAGCTACAGAAAACAAGCTAAATTGAAAAGATTTAAAGATTTAAGTATCACAGACAGAAATGCAGGGAATAATATTTTTTCTAATGCTCAAATAGATAAATCTAATGCAGAAGAAAGAGAAATCTACAAAGAATTATACAAGTATGCAGAAGATTTTAACATAGAAAAGCACGGATATATATTTGCAGGTGGAGTTGGAACAGGTAAAACATTCCTAGCAAATTGTGTTTGTAATATGCTAAATGAAAGAGGTTTTTCAGTTCTAAGTTTTTCATTAGGAGCATATTTTAACAGAATTAGAAAAAATATAGATGAGGAAGAAAGCTTTATATCTGCTGTTAAAGATGTGGACCTGCTTTTTATTGATGACTTAGGAAGCGAATACATCAATAGAGAAAATGGGAAGATGTGGGCAGAAGAAAAGATTTTTAGATTATTTGATGAAAGATATAGAGCAGGAAAACCGATTATAATTACAACTAATCTGAAAGTTGGAGAACTTAAAGAACATCTAAAAATTAATGGAGATGACAAGATTTATGATAGGTTGAAAGAAATGTGTAAATATGTAGAGTTTAATTGGAAAAGCAAAAGAAAATTAAAAATATAGGAGGAACAAATGGTAAATAAAAAAGTTACAATGAGAGATTATTACAGAGGATTTATAACAAGAGCTAATAAAGAAGCTGGAGTTACTTACAATGCTTCTAAGCTAAACAGTATAAAAGAATGTGAAGATCATTTATTAAATCTAATTAAAAATCTAAGACATAATAAGCAGGACAACAAAGCTTACATAAAAGAAATTAATGAATTAAAAGAAAAAATTGAAATTTTAAATGCAGGAAATAAAAGGCTTGAATCTGAAAGAACATTTTATATAACACAAGCTAAGGAAGCTGGAGAAAAAAGAGAGTACGCAGAGAAAGAAAAAGAATATTATAGAAATCATGCTAAATACTGGAATGATAGTTATTATCAAAAAGATAATGAAGTTAAAACGTTAAAAAATTTTAGTGCCTTTTTAGGTCTTGCAACAATTATAGAAGCTATTTCAATAACATTATTAATATGGAAGTGATAAGATGAAAGAAACAGATTATCAAAGATTAATAATTGATTATTTAACAGTATTAGAAAAGCAAAATAAATTGTGGTTTCAAAGAACTAATAATACAGCAATTTATGACCCAGTAGGCAAGAAATTTAGAAGCCTTTCAAAAGGGCAGAAAAAAGGGTTTCCAGACATAATTGTTTTTACAAAAGGCAGAACAATAGGACTTGAAATAAAGACACCAATAGGGCGACAATCAGCCGAACAAAAAATAATGGAGCAAAAGATGAAAGAACAAGGGGCTGAATATTATGTTGTTAAGAATTTAGAAGAAGTTAAAAAGATTATAAATTAAGGAGTTATAGTAATGATAGAGATAATTAATTTACCTAAACTTATTGAAAAATTGGGAGATGGATACTATAAGATAAAAGTTAAAAACGGGAAAATAGTAAGAGTTGACCAAGAAAAAAAAATAGATATTCTAAAAAAATAATGTGTTGACTTTTTTGAACCTTTAAAGTATAATTAATATATAAGGAGGTGAGAAAGTGTCAACTCTAAAGGAGATACTGGAGATAATCTTTTATATCTTATCTATCATTGTTCTCATTAGGCAATTGAGAAAATAAGATATAACAAGAGAAAGGAGGTTTGAGAGTAATCTCACTCCTCCACTCTCCTTTATCTTCTTTAAAAAAATAGGAGGAATGAAATGGAAGTATTAAGAGCTATAAATGATATATTACAACCTATAACATTAATACTTGTAATAATAGTATTAATAAAGTTAAATAAAAAGAAATAAGCCCTCTTAGTTATAAAACTAAAAAGGCTTGAAAACGTCAACTCTAAATTTATAATTTATTATAACATTTATGTTCATTAAAATCAAGGAGAAAAAATGAAAGAACAAAAAAAGATGGGTAGACCTCCAGCAAAAGACCCTATAAATCATAGTATAAAAATTGGTTTAAATAAAGACTTATATGATAAACTTATTGAATACAATGAAAAGACAGGAAATTCAATAGCTGAAACAGTAAGAGAAGCATTAAAAATATTGTTGAAAAAATAAGGAGGAATAAAATGGAAAAATTAGAAATTAAATTAGTAAACAATTTTATATGTGATGTGGCAAGATTTATAGAACATAAGGATAATAAAGAAAGTGGCTATAGAAAGCATCCAATGAGAGATTTTAATTGGGACTTTATAGATGATAGTAGTATTTTTGACAATGAAATCTTTAAGTATATAAGAAGTTTTAATTTTGAAATGAAAATATTAAAAGAAAGATTATTAGATAAAGAAAAAACTAGAAATGAAAAAACTGAACATCGGTATCATATAAGTGATATTTGTATAAAGTATTTAATAGAAATATATAAAATAATGAAAAAAACAGAAAATTTCAATATTTTTCACGGATTTAAAGATATAGTAGAAGATTGTTATCAAACTATTTTAAAAGATTTATATGATTATAATAAAAATGACAATACTTTATATATCAATGATATTAAAATTTTAGAATTTTTAGATGATATTTCTTCTGAAAATATGCCTGAAAACTTAAAAGAAATAGCAAATGACTTAGGAAGAGAATTAGATACAAATAATAAAGATTCCTTAAAAGAAATAGCAGATATAATACGTGAAGATGATGAAAACTTTAGAATAGGGTTACATTGGGAAAATCTCTCAGAAGCAAGAAAATTAGCTTTTGAAATATAAAAATACTTTACTGTAAAAAATGAATTTTAAACATAAAATGTACTCTAAAAAGAGAATAAAATTTTATGGAGGGATTAATATGAGTAAAGGAAAATTAGTAGGATATGTAATAACAGATAGTAATGTGAGTCCTTGTGGAACTAAATTAAGTTATGGGGCAAAAGACCAATATCAATTGTGGGAAGCATACTCAATTCCAAAATTAAATAGATATGGTGAAGATGTGGGAGAAAAAACATTAGATTTTTATTGTATAGAAATTAATGTAGAGGAAAAAGAGTATGGAAACCAATATAAAGATTTACCACTTTTAAGAAGTTGGGAATGTAACATTTATAGAGAATTATTATAAAAATATTGGAAAAAATAATAAAATATAGTATAATATATAATGTAAAAGTGATATTATAGGAAATTTCAAATCACAGTATTATCAAAATTAAAAAAAAATTAAATATAAATTAAATGTTGGGAAAGTTCTAATCGCATTTATTAAGAATATTTAGATTTTAAGAAGTCTATTTATTTTTACTAAATGCGATTTTTTTATTCCAGGAGGAAAAATGAAAGAATTAAAAATCATAAATAAAAATATAGATGATATCAAAGAATACGAGAACAATGCAAAAGAACACCCAGATTGGCAAATTGAACAAATAGCCAATTCTATAAAAGAATTTGGTTTTAATGATCCGATAGCAATTAATGCAGATAATCAAATTATTGAGGGACACGGAAGATTATTAGCAGCCAAACAATTAGGATTGAGTGAAATACCTTGTATTGTCTTAGATAGACTTACAGAAGTTCAGGAAAGAGCATATATAATTGCTCACAATAAAACTACAATGAACACAGATTTTGATTTAGATAGATTGCAGTATGAGCTAAATGCTCTAAAAGTAGAAGATTTTAATTTAAGTTTAACAGGTTTTAGCGATGATGAAATAGACAGACTTTTAAATCAAGTAGATAACATTGAAGAAAATCAAGAGGAGCTAAAAGAAGATTATGAAGAAATAGAAGTTGAAAAGATAGTAATTAAAACTGGAGATTATATAGAACTTGGAAGACACAGATTATTGTGTGGAGATTCAACAAATGAAAATGATATTAAAAAACTTTTAAATGGAAATGTACCGGCATTACTCTTTACAGACCCACCTTACGGGATGAAAAAAGAAAAAGACGGAGTAACAAATGATAATCTTAATTTTAATGATTTATTAGAGTTTAATAAAAAATGGATACCTTTATCATTAAAGTACATAACTGATAATGGTAGTTGGTATTGCTGGGGAATAGATGAACCTTTAATGGATATTTATTCAGAAATTCTAAAACCTTTAATCAAGGAAAATAAGATCACATTTAGAAATTTAATCACTTGGGATAAAGGAAATGGTCAAGGGCAAAACTGTGAAGATTTTAGAATGTACTCAATAGCTGATGAGAAGTGTTTATTTGTGATAAAAGGTGTTCAAGGCTTTAATACTAATTCAGACAATTATTTTGAAGGTTGGGAACCTATAAGGCTTTATTTATTGGAACAAAGGAATAAATGTGATTGGGATATTCCAACAATGAAAACAATCGCAGGACATTCAGATAAAAACAGAGACCATTGGACAGATAAAAGCCAATGGAATTTACCAACAAAAGATGTGTATTTAAAATTTCAAAAATGGGCTATTGAAAATAATGTGGATGCTTTTAAAAAAGAATATGAAGAAATTAAAAAAGAATATGAAGAAATTAAAAAAGAATATGAAGAAATTAAAAAAGCTTTTTATGAAACAAGAGCATATTTTAACAACACTCACGATAATATGAACAATGTTTGGCATTTTAACAGAGTTTCAGGAAAAGATAGAGAAGAAACAGGAGGGCACGTAACACCTAAACCTATTGAGTTATGTGCAAGAGTTATAAAGAGTAGTAGCAGAGAAAATGACAGCGTACTTGATTTGTTTGGAGGAAGTGGAAGTACTTTAATAGCTTGTGAACAATTAAACAGAAGTTCTTATTTAATGGAACTAGAACCTAAATGGGTACAAGTAATTATTGAAAGATATTTAAAGTTAACAAACGATAAATTTATAAAAATAAATGGAGAAAAAATTGACTGGATGGATTATAAAGTAGGTGATAACAATTGCTAAAAGTAAATATGAAACAGATGTTAAACCAAGACTTGTAGAGATAGAAGCTTGGAAAAGAGATGGATTAACTAATGAACAGATAATGAAAAATTTAGGTATTGGTAGAGACAGTTTTTACAGATATAAAGACAAATATTCGGAGTTTTCGGACGCTTTAAAAAAAGGTAAGGAAGTTGCTGATATAGAAGTAGAAAATGCACTTTTTAAAAGAGCTATAGGCTACAAATATAAAGAAGTTATAAAAGAAGTTAAAGAGATAGATGGAAAGAAATCCACATATGTAAAAGAAGTAATAAAAGAAATGCCAGGAGATGTAGGAGCCCAAATATTTTGGTTGAAGAATAGAAAATCAAGTAAATGGAAAGACAAGCAAGACATAGACATAGAAGACAACAATGTAAGTATAACTATTAATGGAGTTAAAAGAAATGGAAATTAATATACAAGCTAATGAGCATTTTATTGATTATCTAAATAACTGGGATAAAAGATTTTATTATATTGTTGGAGGATATGGAAGCAGTAAATCATATCATACGGGATTGAAACTAATATTAAAAGCTATACAAGAGAAAAGAAGAATATTAGTTGTTAGAGCAGTATATAGAACTATAAAAGAGAGTTGTTTTTCTTTACTAAAAGGAATTATCAGTAACTATAACTTAAATGGATTATTTACATATACAGTAAACCCACTACACATAAGATGTAGAAATGGGAGTGAGTTTATTTTTATGGGCTTAGATGACCCTGAAAAATTAAAGTCCATTGATAATGTGGATATAATTTGGATTGAAGAATGTTCAGAAGCAAGTTACAACGCTTTTAATGAATTAAATGGAAGATTGAGAGCATTAGGCAAAGACTTACATATATTCTTAACCAATAACCCTGTTAGTATTAATAATTGGACTTATGAAAGATTTATCAAAAAAGCTGGAATAGATGAAGAAGAGCTTTATCAAAATAGGATTATGACAACAGATGATACTTATTATCATCATTCAGTTGTTGAGGACAATGCTTTTGTTACTGATGAATATATAAAGCAATTAAAGAATTTTGAAACTTATGATATTGAGAGATACAGAATAGCATATCAAGGAAGATTCGGAATAGTTGGAGAAAGAGTATTTACAAATATTCAAAAAGCTACTGATACAGAAGTACAAGCAATAGTTAAAGAATTAAGTAAATACGGCTTAGGTAATTTATATGATGGCTTAGACTATGGTTTCAGTATTTCATATAATGCACTCGTTAGAATGGTTGTAGATAGGGAAAATAATATTTTATATGTTTATGATGAATTATATAACAAGAACTTAATCACGAGCGAATTAATAGGCTCTATGACTTATATAAAGCAAAAACACAGAGAGATTATAGCAGATAATGCAAGACCTGAAACAACTGAAGAAATTAGAAGAGCAGGGTTCAAGATTATTAATTGTGAAAAAGGTGCAGGAAGTGTATTAGATGGATTACAGAAGCTCAAAAGTTTTTACAAGATTATAGTTTCTGATAAGTGCATTAACACATATAGAGAACTTACTGAACTATGCCACGAAAAAGATAAGAACGGAAATTACTTAGAAGATAAATTTACACTAGATCCACACACAGTTGATGCTATGAGATATGGACTAGAAAAGTATAAGGCTACTACATTTAAGAATGGTGAAATAAGAAAGCCACTAGGAGTTTAAAGATGGAGAAATCAAGGATATTAAAAGCATATAACGAGTATATTCAAACTGATATTCACAGAAATTGTGAAAAATATAGGAAGCTATCAGATGGCAAAAGTGCAGATGTATTTTTTGCAGATGTAAAAGCAAGAGTAAATCTTGAATATATGGGAATAGTAGACAAGCAAGGTTATATGAATACTTATTCTATGAGTAATGGAAGCTTAACAAGTAATAGCAAAGGTTGCAGTCTTAAAGATTTAGTTGTAGGAAATGGGATCTTACAAGCTACTACAAGATTATATGCAGAGTATGCAACAAGTAAAAAGTTAATAACCAATCAAAAAGATTTTGAACTTATAAAAGATTTTGATTTAGATGATCTGCTAGGTAAAACTATGGTAATTCAGTCTTGGGCTGGTAGATTACTTTTAAAAGGAGTTACAGAGTTAGAAAAATTTAGTTTCTACCCAGTTACTCCAAAAGACTATTTCCCAATAAGAAATGAATATAATCCGAAATTGATAGATGGCTATGTAATTTATAACTTATCACAAGATGATAAAAGTAAAAAAACTCTTATTTGTGAAGTTTATGAGTTAGATAGCATTGAGTATAGAGCATATAAAATAACTGATAATTCTATAACTGAGATAAATTACCCTTTTGATTTAACAAATAATGGAATGGTTGCAGATGGTTTAGGTTATAGAGATAATCAAGCACAAGGTTGGGCAGTAGTAGAAGTAGAGAACATTTTTGGTAAAAGTGATTATAATGATGATTTAGTTGGAAATGTAAGAGAGTTAGTAATTGGAGATACTTTAACATCACAAGCATTTCAAAAAGTTGCTAACCCATTATTACAAGTTCCAGACAGTGTAATAGAAGTTGATAAAAATGGACGTAGTACAGTAAGACTAGATGGAAGAGTAATTATTGTAAATAAAGATGATAAAGAAGTTAAACAAGTGCAGCTTGAAACTAAGACACAAGAATGGAAATTACATAAGGAAGACATCAAGAATGATATTCATAAACAATTAGGAGTAAATGACCTAGCTTTTGGAATTGATTTAGGCGGAAGTATATCAAGTGGAGAAGCTAAAAGAAGAAGCCTAGAAAGAACTATTGCAACAGTTGAGAGCAAAAGAACTAAATGTATTACTGGAATAAAAAACATAATTCTATGGGGATATAAGAAGTTAAAAGGTAAAGAAATAGATTTACAAATAGAAACACAAGATATTTTAAGTTTATCACTAACTGAAAAAATGGCTATTGTAGTTCAAGGTATTCAAAATAATGTAATGAGTTTAGAAACAGCTATTAAGTTTTTAGGTATCTTAGGAAAGAATGCAGATGAAGAAATAGAGCTAATAAAAACTAATGTAGCATATCAAGAAAAATTAATTAACATAATGAATACACTTGCTGGAATAACAAGAGAAGAACAATTACAAGTTAAAATTGAAGAACTTTCAAAAGATATTATGAAAGATTTAGGACTTGAAGTTAAGGAGGAATAATATATGTTCCCACTAGCACAAGAGAATAAATTAAGACTTATATTTGAATTTTACACAAAAAAGAGAGTAGGTAGAGCAAAAAAAGCTATAAATAATGGACAACTGCCACTCTTTGAATTAACAGATGATGAGAAAAGAAACATTATAAAAGAATTAACAAAAGTTGCTATTGAGGTTAATTTATCTACTTTTGAAAGCTGGAGAACTCTAACAGATGAAGAACTAAAAAGAACAGATCTAACTGGTGCTAAGTATTGGATAAAGAAAAATTATGATTTATTTAATAATACATCAGTAACAGCAGATAAATTGATGGATATAAGACAACAAAGAATAGTAGATACAATTAAAAATTATAATAGAAATTTAGATGTATTAAAAAATGGAGAAGTACCAAAATCTACATTGAATGCTTTAAAGCAAGACATAGCAAATAATAGAGCTAGTAAAGAAATTAAAGATATTGTTAAGAGTATAGAAAACGGAACATATACAAATAATGATATTGATAAACTCCAAAAATGGCTTAATAACAGAAATGAGAATCTTGCAAGAAATGAAACAGGTAATTTATACGCTCAAGAATGTAAAGACTTGATGATTGAAAATGGTATTGAACATTTTGTTTGGCATACGATGAAAGATGATAGAGTAAGAGAATCACATGCTGAACGAGAGGGCTTAGTATTTAGTATCAATGATGAATTACCAGGAGAAGACTTTAATTGTAGATGTTGGGCTGAGCCAATTAGATTAAATTAATTTTGTGTGAGAAATTGCATGAGAGGAGAAAAGAATGGAATTAAAAGACGGAGTTTTAATATTAACAGATGAAGAAAAGAAAATGTTAGGAAGTAATGAGGGTAAAAAATGGCTAACTGATAATAAATTTATGATTGAAACAGTAAAGGAAGTAGACAAGCCAATCACAGTAGAGGCAGTAACTAACTTTATAAGTAAAAATCAAAGTTTATCAGACGAAATCTATAATGATAATGCTATTAAATTTTTAAAATCAAAACTAGGAGATAAGGTAACTTCTGATGATTTAGGAAAAGAAATAGTATTTAAAAATAGTTTTGAAGATTATAAAAAGGAAGCTATTAAGACAGCAGTAAGTTTTGGACTAGGAGCAATATCTCCTAAGTATAGTTCAATGCTTGTAAATGCAGTAGACTTCTCTAAGTTAGATATTAAAGATGGTAAGATAACAGGTTTTGATGAGCAAGTTGCAAATTTTAAAACAACTTATCCTGATTTATTTAATGAAAAGGGAAGTACTACACCACCATCATTACCAAGTAATCAAGGTAATTCAAAAGTTAAATATGAAGACTTTATTAAAATGTCAGATGCAGAAAAATCAAAATTAACAGATGAACAATTAAAAGAAATATTAAGAGAAGAGTAGGAGGCTATAAATATGTCATATAACAATTTTAAACCAGAAGTGTGGACAGAATTAACAAACAGAAACTTAAATAAAGAATTAGTATTTGGTGCATTAGCAAATAGAAATTATGAAGGAAAAATTGAAAACTTTGGAAGTTCTGTAAGAGTACCAAGTATTGGGTCAGTAACTGTTGGAGATTATACAGGAGCTGATATAACATTCCAAGAAGACACTGGAGCATATCAAACAATTACTATTGATAAAGCTAAATATTTTGCTTTAAAAATGGATGATGTTGATAAGGCACAAGCTATACCAGGAGTTATGGAAGGATTAACAGAACAAGCTATTTATGAAATGGCAGATGTTGTTGATACAGAACTTGCTAAATTATACACAAAATGTAAAAACAAGGTTGCAGGAGTTATAGGAACAAATAAAATTACAGATTTAATTATAAATTTAGCAGTGCAAATGGACAAAGACAATGTACCTACTGCTAACAGATGGTTAGTTGTATCTCCTGAAGTTTATGGACAATTAATTAAAGAAACTCCAACTGTTTCAACAGGAGAGAATACACTTGGAATAAATCAAAGTTACTTTGTTGGAAATTGGGGAGGATTTACAATTTATAAATCTAACAATGTTCAATTAACAGGTAAAAAATATCACTGTATGGCAGGAGTAAGCAAAGGTTTAACTCTTGCAATGCAATTAAATGAAATGAAAGCTGGAGAATTTGAAAAATCATTTGGAGAGTATGTAAAAGGATTACAACTATTCGGATGTGATATTATTGAAACAGAAACTGGAAAAACAAAATTACTATGTGAATTAGAAGTATCACAAGCATAACGGAGAGTTAAAAGCTCTCCCCTTGCTTTTAAGGAGGTTATGAAGTGATAGGTTATGTAACTTTAGATGAAGCAAAAGAATTTATAAAAAATAGATATGAGGAAGTATCTGAACAAGAATTATCAAAAGGCTTATATAAAGCATTAGATAAAATTGAAAGCTTAATGATTAGAGATAGTGGAAAATCTGATAAACAAGAGTTAATATTCCCTAGAATTAATGAATCAAAAGTACCTGATGAAATTAAAAAGGCTCAGATACTGGAAGCATATTCAATAGTTAAAGACTTAGATGATGACTATACAGGAGATATTGAAAAAGGCATTGCTAGTAAGTCAATAGGGGATATGTCCATAAGTTATAACAATAACAAAAATAATCAGATAGGTCCAACTATATTTGCAAGTTCACAAGCTAAGGCTATTCTTTATAAATATGTGAGGAAAACTTATGATTGGAGTTAATGTAAAATTCACAACTGAAAGTTTAAAGAAATTTGCAGAGATAGAAAAGCAATTAAATCTATTAGCAAAATGGAAATTAGTTGTCCAATTCAATGAAGATAATACAGAAGAAAATGGACAAAAAGTTGAACTTATAGCAATGTGGCTAGAGTATGGAAGTGAGGGTTTTAATGTTCATTATTCTGCAAGACCATTTTGGAGAGCAGCAATAGATGCTAATATGCAAAGAATAATGAATAGATTTATATTTAATGCTAATCAAGTTTCACAAGGTAAAATGCAAGCTAGACAATGTTTTGAGGATATAGGCAAACAAATAGTTCAATACATAAAGAAAAGCATAGAACAAGGAAGTTGGGCAGAACTTGCTGAAAGCACTATAAAAGCAAGAGAAAAAAAAGGAAGTGGAAACAAACCTTTAATTGATACTAGAACAATGATTAATAGCTTAGAATACATAGTCAAGGAGATTTAAAATGAAATTTAAGTTATCACAGTTTGCTAAAAGTGAGTTAAGAAAATATCAAGTAACTAGAAAATCTGAATATGATATACATAACCCAGATGGAGCAGAAGAAGTTTATCATTGGGATATGGTTATTTATAAGAAAACTCTAAAAGTAGCAACTCCTGATGTTAATGCTGGGATAAAACTTTTAAATCAACTTAATGGAAAGATACTTAAAAGTTATGAATTAAAACTAGGCGATATTATAACAGTTGAAAATATTAATTATAGAGTAGTTGAAATACTACCAAGATTATATGCAGATTTTAATGAGTTTGTGCTGGAGATGATGAAAGATGAATAACATAGATTTAGAAATATTGTTCCTAGATAAAATAAAACAATTAAATAATAAATTTCAAGTTATTCCATTTGAACATCTTTCAAAAGTAAATGGACAACTGAAATTACCTCGTGTTCTTGCAAGGACTATTTCTAATAATGTAATTCATAGATATACAAATGAAAGAGAAGATACAGAGAAATATGGAGTTTTTAAACAAACAAATATAAACAAACATATAATCAGTTTTTCATTTACTCTAAGTAAAAAAGATGGTTTTGTGGATGTATCAGTAATTAGAGATTATTTTACAAATATAGAAGCTATAAATTGGTGGATTAAATTGAATGGATTGAACTTAGTTATAGAGGAAGTTGGAGAGTTAAAAGACATTACAGATTATACAGCCAGTGATTTACTTGAAAGATATGTATTTGATTTAACTGTAAGAACTTCTAAGGAGCTAAGAACAGAAATAGAAATTATAAAAGATATAGATTTTGAAATAAAAGGAGGCAATTAATGGCAATAATATTAGGTGCTGAAAAGAAAATAGTATTTTTAAATACACACAAGCCAAGTCCTGTGGATCAAGCAACAGTAAATATAATTGGTGTATTTAGTACCAAGAAAGCAATACAAGAGCAATTAATAACAAGTATTAAAGATGTAACAGGGATTAGTGCTAATGATGATGTTTATAAGATATTACAAGCCGTTTTTAATGGTGGATCAAAACAAGTATTAGTTTTTGGTAAGGTAGTAACTGGAAGCAATTACAAAGACTTGTTTGATAGTGTTAAAAATGACTGGTTTGGAACTGTAACAGATGAAACAGACATTGAAAAAATATCTTTAATATCAAAAGAAATTGGAGCAAGACAAAAGATGTTATTTGCACAAGTAAAATCTGATACAGATATTATGACAGCAGAAGCTAAAATCAAGGCAGTAGCAGAAGATACAACAGCTTTATTTTTCAGTAAAAATGATGAATTAATAGCAGGAGCAGTTGCTGGTTATTCAATACCACAATTTCCAGGAAGTGTTTTGATAGCTAATAAATTAATAAATGGAGCAGTTGAAAGTGGTTTAACAGGAGCAGAACAAGGAGTATTAGACAAAAATAAATCTAACTATGTTGCAAGAATGAAAGGACAACTTGGACTTGCTAATGGAGTAACTGTAACAGGTGATCCAATTGATTTTATCCATTGTGTTAAAGCTTTACAATTTAGACTTGAAGAAGATATTACATTATATTTAAAAGCTACTCCAAAGCCTACATTTGCAGATTTAGGACCATTAAAAGGGGTTATTTTAGATAGATGTAATCAATTTGTGAGAATGAAAGCATTAGTTGAAGATAAGACAGTAGTTGATATAGTACCACTTGAAGAAATACCAAAGAATGACATATTAAATGGTAAATTAACAGGGGTAAAAATAACAGTTTATTATGCTTATGGTATTAGAGAATTATCAGCTAATTTATTCTTTGAAGTTTAGGAGGTGCTAAATGGCTAATATATATAATTATGATAGTAAAAATTATGAATTAATCATAGGCAAAACAAGAGTTGATGACTATGCAGAAGATACAAAAATATCAATAGAGTATGACAGTGAATTTAAAAGCATTACAAAAGGAATTGATGGAGCAAGAAGTGTAAATCAACATAATGATTATGATGCAGTAATAAAATTTAAAATATTGCAAAATTCTCCATTGAACTTAACTTTTAAAAAACTTGCATTAACAGAGGGAGAAAAAGGAACTTTCCCAGTTACATTTATAAATAAAGGATTAGATGGAACATTAGGAGCTTTTTCGGCAAAAGGTTTCTTTAAGAAAATACCTAATTTAGAAATAGGTACAGATGCAAAAGCATTTGAATGGGAAGTACAATGTATAAATTTAAAATTAGCTTAATAGAGTAGTTTAATACTACTCTATTTTCGGAGGTATAGATGGAAAAGAAAGTAATTAATGTAAATAATTTTGATGTAACTGTAATGGAGCAACCAGCAAGCTATGTTTTGAATTTAGAAAAGAGAATAGGTAGAACTCATATAGTTGACTATACAAAAGAAATTTTAAAATATCCTAGTGGTGTTAATCCAAAACTTGAAGATATTATAGGAGTACCTGAAAGCATAAAATATAATGATTTAGAATTAAAACTTGATGATAAAGGTATCTATACAATGGAACAACTATTTTTAGCTGGAATAGACAGCGTTGTATTTACAGGAGAAAGATTTTTAAAACTATTAAATAAAAATATAGATGATTATAAGTATAAAGAAATTGAAGAAATAGGACTATCAGTTTGGGAGCAAGTGAAAAATATAGCTTTCTGTGGTTTTATCATGAATACATTTCGTGGAATGTAACTTGAATTATAATGCAGAAAGTATTGAAAATATGATAACTGTGTATGGTTTTTTTATAAAAGATTTTGAAAGGGCAGAAAATTATTCAGTGAAACAATTAGAGTTATATTTGAATAGAATTTCAAAAATGAATGAGGTATAAAAATGAGTGTAATTTCGGCATTAAAATTTAATATAAATACTTTTTTAAACTCAACTGGGTTTCAACAATTTAAAGCTAATTTAAAACAATCTATGAGTTTAAGCCAAAAATTCCAAGCAGTTACAAGCAGTTCACTTGGACAACTTGCTATTGGATATTTTGCAATAAGTAACTTAGTTGGGCAGTATAACAAAGCTATTGAAGCTAGTAACTATCAGATTGAGCAAGAAACTAAGTTATATAACACTTTAAGAGCTCAAAATTTTAGAGATGAGCAAATAAAGTCAATAATAGATATGACAGCAAGTTTACAAAGTTTGGGAGTTGTAGGAGATGAAGTAACTATTGCAGGGGCACAGCAATTAGCAACTTATAGATTACAAGAAAATAGTATTAAGTCATTATTGCCTATTATGCAAGATTTATTGGTAAAACAAAAAGGACTGAATGGTACAGGTCAAGATATGGAAGGTATCGCTAATGTTTTTGCTAAGGCTATGAATGGGCAGTCAATGGTTTTAAGAAGAAATGGAATTATTTTAAGTGAAAGAGAAGAACAATTACTAAAAGTAGGAACAGAAGAACAAAAAGTTGCTTTACTTACAGAAGCAGTAAGAAGAAGTATAGGAGAACAAAACAAAGAAATGTTAAAAACTCCTGAGGGTAAAATAACATCTGCTAAAAATAGAATAGGAGATTTATACGAAGTTTGGGGAATGTCTATAAGAGATACAAGGGCTAAATTTTGGGAACTTATAGCAGATAATGCTGAAGGTATTCAAGATATGATTACTAATGTTTTCAAAGCTGGTGGAAGTTTTGTAGATACTTTTATGGGAGTTTTTAGAGATATAAAAAAAGGTTTTAATGCTTTACCAGATGGAGCAAAAACAGCATTTAAGGTTATAGGTGGTTTAGCACTTGCAACACAATTTCCACTTGTTACATTATTTTTAGCTATTGAAGATGTATTTGCAGCATTTCAAGGGAAAGAGAGTTTTACAGAAGATGGAATTAATGCACTATTAAAATTTACTGGAACAGATTATAGATTTGCAGATTTAAGAAAAGGTGTATCTGATTTTTGGAAATTATGGACAGAAGGGGCAGACAGTGGAATAGAAAAAATAACACTTACAACTAAAGTTTTAACTGATTTATTAGATGTTTTAAAAGGTGGGGCAGGACTATTACAAATGCTATGGGGAGCAACAGGAGGAGCAGTAATAGATTTAGGAAAAAACACATATAAAGCACTAACTGGAGATTTTGATAATATGAATTGGGATAGTTCATTTGGAAATATTAAAGGTGGTTGGAACAAGGTATATGGTGCAGGACAACATATGAACGAAACTAGCAAAATGCACGATAATTATTTAGTTGATGAAGCAACAAAAAATATAAAAAAACAAGCAGAAGATGATGAGTACAGGAGAAAAAATCAAAATACATTTGGAGTACCTGTTGAAAGAGATTTTGTTATACCAGGAAGTCAACCGTTAGGAATATCAGCACCTATTCCTAGTTATATGGTAACAACAAATAATATCTATAATTACGATTATTTAAGAAGCAATTATGATTATTCAAAATCTAATTATGATAATTCCAAAAGCATTAATGAAGGGACAAAGTTCTTAACTAAAAACAATACTTATAGTTACGATAATTCAAGAAGTAATTATGATTATTCAAAATTTCAAACTGTGAATAGCACTTATAATTCCACTGTAAATGAATATAAGAAAAATAATGAAGCTATAAAAGTTGAATTACCAACAAACTTGAATGAGGCTATAAATAATTATAAGAAAAGTCAAGAAACTAAAAATCTTGATAGTAAAGTTATAGATGATAGCAAAAAAACTGTAAAGCCAGATATAACTATTATTAATAATCAAAAATATAATCCAAGTTTTGTAATTAATGAGGCTACTGATGGAGAAAAAATCAAGAATATGTTTGATACACAAATGAGAAACTATAAAGAGCAAGAGGAACAAAAAATAAGAGCACAAATTGGAATGAATTATGGAATATAGGAGGAGATTATGAGTTTTTTTAAACAAGCAGTTGATATAGCTCTAAGTATGTTAGAAAACTCAAATCAGAGCTATATACAAGATATACCACTTGAAGTTATATCAGAAAAAACAAGAAGTTTACCAATGACTTTACCAACTAAAAGGGTTGAGAATGGTTTTAATATAAGTGATTCAGTAAGAAAAGAGCCAATGATTATAAATATAACTGTTGTAGATAATAGCAAAGATTATTTATTAAATAGAGATAAACTGATGAAGTTACAAGAGTTAGGAGAAGAAGTGCAGTTTGTATTTTCTAATCGTGATACTTATGAGCATATGATTATTGAAAATATAGAAGAAACAGAAACTGAGAAGCAAAAGTTTGGGTTTACATATTACATAACATTAAGGCAAATTCAAGTTGGAGAAATAAAAGAAAATGATGTAAAAATGGATAGTAAAAAAGCTAAAACTTCTGGTGGTAAAAAGAAAAGGACAACAGCTAAGGTAAGCACTCCAACAAGTGCAGAAAAAAGAAAAGTTAATAATGTTACAAGTGGAACTAATGGAACAAAAGAAAGAGATAAAAGTTTTTTTAAAACTTTAGCAAGTTAGGAGAAAAAAATGAAAGCAATAGAAATAGATGTAACAGGAATTGAAGAAAGAGGAATAATTGCCGAATTACCTAATAATATGGCTTTAGAATTAATTTACAATACTTATGATAGTTTTATATATCTTTCAATTTTAAATGGCTTAAATCAAAGGATAACAGGCTTTAACAAGCTAGTCCCTAATATTGATTTTTTAAGTTTGGTAAGGAATGAAAATAATCTTCAATTAAGATGTATAAAAATTAATGAATTTGCTGAAGAAAAAGATAAGATTACTCCTCAAAACTTGAATAAAGATTATAAATTTTTCTTGATAGGTGATGACGATGGTGAAGCTATGGAAACAAGTTAGGTTAATAACTATTGGAGAGATAGTTTTTGATTATGAGCAACTAGACATTGATTTTGAAGTTAAGTGTACTGATGATAATAATAGCGATATAGCAACAATAAAACTATATAACTTATCAGAAACAACAAGACAAAAATTAAAGCTTAATCAAGATGTATCAATAGATGCAGGATATAGAGAATTACACGGAGTTATATTTAATGGAATAGTTGAAAGTATTAGCACAAGTAGAGATGAAAATGATTTTATAACTACTATTGAAGCTACTCCAAATAACAGGGCTTATACAAATACTATTATAAACAGACAGTTTAAAGCAGGAATTAAAGCAAGTGAAGTTATAAAGCAAATTGAAAAAATGTGTAATTTTACTATGGATATAAAAGAACTGGGAAAAGATACAGTATATCCAAATGGTAAGGTATTTAGTGGAAGATTATCAAATGTTATTCCAATTTTAGCAAGAGATACAGGAACAATAGCAAGATTTACTAATACAACTATTGAATTTAAGTTACCTAATAAGGTTTATTCAAGTGTTTTACATTTAGGTGGAGAACAAGGATTAATCAGAATTGATAAAAAAATGGATAAGGCAGAAATAAAAAAAGATGAAAAGAAAGCCAGTAAAAATAGTAAAAGCAAGAAAAATAATAATAATAAAACATCTGGAAAAAGCAAACAAAAATTTGATATTGAATGTTTATTAATTCCTCTTATCAAAATAGGGCAATTACTAGAAATTGAAAGTACAACTTTTAAAGGTAAAGTAGTTGTTAAAGAATGTGATTTTTCTGCAAGTGGTTTAGAAACATTTACTGCAACAGCAACAGTAGAGGTGGTTTAATGATAGAAGTTATAAAAGCATTGATAGATGACAGTTTAAATGAATTACATACAAGTTTACCTTGTGAAATTAAATCGATAAACTATGGTGCTGGGACCTGTACAGTTCAACCTCTTGCTAAAAGGGAGCTATGCAGAAAACTTATAAATTATCCTCCATTGATAGATGTAAGATTAGATTTTCTTAAATTTGGTGGTTGGAGTTTTCAAATACCTAGAAAAGTTGGAGATATTGTATGGGTCGGGTTTTCAGAAACAACTTTATCTGATGAAACAAGCCTTGAAAGATTTAGTTTAAATGAGCCATATATTATAGGAAGTTGCGAAAAAGGTTTTGAAAATAATTCAGATGATATTATTTTACAAGGTACAGGAACTAGAATAGAAATAAAAGGTAATGGAGACATAACAATACTTGCTGGAAGTAATGAGACAACTATAACAAGTAATGTTACATTAAATGGTGATTTAACTATAAATGGAAACACTACTCAAAAGGGTAGTATTACAGCAACTGGAGATGTACAAGGAGCAGGAAAGAGCCTTAAAGACCATACACATAAGTATAATCCAGGTGGAAATCCTCCAACATCAACTGGTAGTGCTGAATAGGAGGTGTAAATGACAAGTCCAAAATTAGATAAAGATTGTGAATTAGTATTTGATGATAAAGGAGTTTGTGAAATAGTTAGCAATGCAGAAGATTTAATACAAGCTATTAGAATTGAATTAGAGCAGAACAAAGGACAATTTGCATTAAATACAGCTTGGGGTACTCCATATTTGAATGATACTAACACTGGTATTTTACAACTAAAAGATAATAAAAATAGGATAATTCAAGAAGTTAGCAAGGTTATAAATAAATATGATGGAGTTGAAAAAATTGAAAGCATTGAATTTGAAGATAATTTATTGATTGCTAATATCAGAATTAATGGGGAGGTGTACACAATTTGATAACAGATAAAGGTTTTATAGTGCCTACAATAGATGAAATTTATACAAGAAAATTAAATGACTTTAAAAGTGTAAAGCCTGACCTAAGAGAAACAGATAGTAATATTATAATTGCTTGGTTAAGATTTGATAGTGCAGAAGAATATGATAGTTATTTACAAGCATTATCTGCATTTAATCAATTATCAGTTTACACAGCAACTGGGAGTAACTTAAATGCTATAACAAGCCATTTAGGGATGACTTGGAATAAGGAAAAAAAGGCAGTTGGTAAAATCACAGTTACTGCAGAGATAGGAACACAAATTCCACAAGCTTGGGGTGTAGAAACTAAATCTGGCGTTAAGTTTGTTACATTGAATACATCTACAATTACAACAGTAGCAAGAGAAACAGACATTGAAGTAATAGCCTTAGATGGTGGAACAGATGGAAATGTAAGTGCAGGAGCAATAACAGAACAAACAGAGATTTTAACTGGTGTTATATCTATTAACAATAAACTAAATACATTAGGTGGAAAAGACTTAGAAACAGATACAGAACTAAGAGAGAGATATTTAAAAAGGCTAGATAGAAAAAGTTCATTTACCACTGAGGGTATAAAAAATTACATACTCAAAAATACAAATGTTAAAAAATGTCAAGTTATAGAAAATGATACAGATGATTTTGATAGCGATGGAAGACTAGCACATAGTTACGAGTGTATTTGTTATGGAGATACAAATGACAACATCTTAAAAGCATTATATGAATATAAGATTGCAGGTATTAGAACAGTTGGAGCAATTACAAAGAATTTTGATGAAATTAGTGTAGGCTTCACTAGACCAACAGAAAAAACTGTATTTTTAAAAGTTGAAATACAAGGTATTAAAGAAGTTTGGAAAGATGAATTTAAGAAAACTATAAAAGATATTTACTTAAAATATATAGATGAAGTTGAGCCAAACAGCACTATTTATTTATATAAGATAATAGGAGAAATCTATAAAAATGTAAGTGGAATAAAAACTTTAAAGATTAAGCTAGGAGATACTAAGTATAGCGAGTTAGAAAAAGATTATAAATTATCTACGAAAGAAGTTGCAGTTGCTACACAAGATGTCGTAACGATTGAGGTGAATTTATGATACTTAGTAGAGTTCCACACATTTATCATAATACAGTTTTTTCAAAGAAAATGTTTGAGATAGCAGAGAGTAAGCATATAAGAATAAGAGATATTTACAATTTAATTTCTAATTTCAATGATATAGACAAATCAGAAGGCTATTTATTAGATGTCTTAGGTAGTAACTTCAAGATACAAAGAAATGGATTAAATGATGTAAAGTATAGAAAGCTACTGAAGTTTGAAATAGCATTATTACAATTTTTAGGAAGTCCGCAGGAAATAATTAGAATCTTATCTGAATATTTTAAGTTGAACCAAACAGAATTTAAAATACTTGAATTATCTGGGAAAATTCTTATAAGTATTCCAGAAAAATTAGATAAAAAAGAAGTTTTTAACTTAGTTAAAAAAATAAAGGGTGCAGGTGTAGGTTTAGAAGTTATCAATGGGATTTATATAGAGGATTACTTAATTTCTGAATTACATGAAATGACACTAGAAGAAATTGAAAAAATTACACTTGCAAGAGATGAGTATTATATTGAAATGTATAGTTTATCTGAACTTGAAGAAATGAGTTTAGAAGAAATTGAAAAAATTAAAATTTCAAGGAGGTAAAAATGGCTGAATGGATAGAAGACCCACAAGGTAGAGCAGAAGTTGAAAAAGTAACAAAGGAACTAAAATTACCAGTTTGGAAAGCTAATTATAAAGGTAAGTTTAGAGATTTTTGGAATGAATTATGGGATAAGATTGAGGATAATTTTTTAAAATTAAAAAAAGATACTGGGGATAAATCAAAAGAGTTAGAAAATAGGCTTGCTAGTGCAGTAGGAAGAGATGATGGAGATTTTCCAATAGCAAATGCAGTAGTAGGGGATGTTTATTATTCTGCACTAACTAAAAAATATTATAAATGTAAAGTTGGAGGACCTGTACCAATGCCAAATGGTAATTTTGTAGACCTATCAGTTTTAGAAAATCTTAATAGATTGGAAAATTTAATCAGTTCTAAAACAGAAGGGTATAACAGTATTCTTAAAATTGGAAATGTAGTTATTGAAAATATTTCTATCCCAGGTAGTACAGGTATTAGAACAGCAAAATTAAAAACAAGTTTTAAAAATATAATCTTTGTATCCTTAACTCCTTACATTACATATGGACAAGAAGTTGACAGTGCACAAGTATTGCATGATAATAATGAATACATTATAAAAAATAAATCATTGCGTTTTTATTGTAATGGACATCAAACAGTGGATATTTGTGTTATAGGTTTAATCTAAATCCTAGTGATTATTAAATAAGAAATTACACCTTTACTATTAAAAGAATTAGCCTGTCAATCTGTGGTGGAACAGATAACCTAAAATACCAAAATTTGAAAGGAGAAAAAATGTATTATATATATTCAAAAGAAAAATTACCAAAATTATTATTTGATGTAAATTTAACATCAGAAGAAGTCAAGTTATATGGTGGTTGGGATACAATTTTTTCATATTATCCTAGTGTAAAAAAAGATGAAACTATTACAGTTGAAAGAACTGCACCATTTATTTATCCAATTTTAGATAACAACATAATTAGAGAAATGACAAGAGAAGAAAAAGTTGAGAATGAAATTAAAATTACACTTGAAGAAGGGGAGTTTATAGAAAATAAGAAATTAATAAAAGTACCTAAACCACAAGAAAATTCAAAATACTTAAATTGGAATAAAGATAAACACTTGTGGATATTAGATACAGAAGCACAAAAAAAAGATTATTTTAATACAATAGATAGTTTTAAAGCTGAGGTATTAGATTATGGTTTTGACTACAAAGTAGATAAAACAGAACACAGACAAAGATGTAGGGATACAGATATTTCAAAAATGGTTGCAACTGTTGTAGCTTTACAACTTGCTAAAAATATGGGAGCAGATAAAAAAGTTACTTGGTATTTTGAAGATAACTTCGGTATGAATGCAGGATTACAAGAATTAGGAATGCTTATGCTATTTGGAACTACATTCATTCAATCAGTTTATGACACAGAAAACTATTTCAAGACTAAAGAGAATCCAAAAGAGTTAACAAAAGTTGATTTTGAGAAGAAAAGAAAAGAAATACATTTAAAACTTGCTAAAGGCTAATTTAAAGAGTTCAAATTAATTAGAGGTAGTTTTTATAGCTTTCTCTAATTAATTGCTTAAAACAACAAATTATAAAGTCTAATTAATAATTTTTAAGAAAGGAGAGCAACAAAATTGAAAGTAGCATTAATTATAGGACATAACAAAAGAAGCAAAGGAGCATATTCGCAAATAGTAGGCTCTGAATATGATTACTGGAAAAGAATAGCAGAAAAAATTAAAACTGAAATTCCAGCATTGGTAGATGTATATGAGCGAAAGCCAAATAAGGCTTATATTCCAGAAATGAATGAGGTGTTGAAATATTTAAACAAAAATGATTATAAATTCTGTATAGAACTTCATTTTAATTCTGCTGGAAATGAGCAAGCCAATGGTTGTGAATGTTTGGTTTATTACAAGAATACAAAAGCAAAGGAATTAGCCACAAATTTTATGGCAAGGTTACAAAACTTATTTAACAGCAAGATAAGAAATAAAGAAAATATTTTAAAAGAAACTAAAATTGTTAATAAAAAAGAAATAATAACAGAGAAAAAGGAAGTTACAAGGGGCTTAATTTTTGTGCAAGATAGTAAAACAAGAGGAGGCTATGGAATATGTAATAGCAAAGACACTTATATATTAGTTGAGCCTTTTTTTGGTAGTAATCAAGATGAAAGTTTAAAATTTTCAGTTGAGAAAGATGTTGCTAATTTATTTATTAATTTTATAAAAGAATATATTTAGGAGGTAAAAGTATGGACAAACAATTATTATGGCAAGTTTTAGGGTATGTATTTTCATTGGGGGTTTATTTTTTATTATCTTGGAGATATAAAGGTAAAGAAGAAGTTCAGCAAGAAGTCATAAACCAAGAGCTTGAAATTCAAGGAAAAGGTTTAGGAAATCTTAAAAAGAAAGCAGTTCAAGAATTTGTATCTAAATTACCAGCTCATGTGAGAATATTTATAAATGAAAATACAATAGAAGCAGTAGTTCAAGAGCTACAACCTTTATTTAAGAAATTAAAAGAAGGTAAAAATGGAAAAGAGTAAACTTATACTTAAACCTTTATCTAATGGTAAAGCTATACTGTTAGATGATTATGTTTACTCAATCAATGATTATGATATTAAGGTGTTTAGAGGTTTCATCACTGATGGAGCCTCTGTACCTAAATCTTTACAGTGGCTATATAATCCTTATGGTAAGTATATAAATGCTGCTGTTATCCACGATTATTTATACTCAATATATAATAATACTGGTATAAATAGAACTCTTGCAGACAAAATATTTTATTTCATTATGAAAGAAACAGGAGTAGACAAAAGAACTTGTAGGAGATTTTATAATGCTGTTAAGTATTTTGGAACAACATCCTGGAAAACTAAATTGCAGAATGAGGGATACAAAGATAGAGCTGTTATAGATAGGACCAAAGAAGCTAGAGAGTATTATAATCATTGGTATAAGGTATTAGGGTTGTAGGTGGTATATATGGAAAAAACGATATTAGAATATGGCATAGTTGGAGCCATTCTATTGTATTTTTTATGGAAAGATAAAAGTACTTTTGAAATGTATAAAAATACTATGCAAAGAATGACCGATTTACTGGAAGCTATCCAAAAAGAACAATCAGAATTAAAAAAAGATGTGGAGGAGATAAAAAAAATCATAAAGTAATGGGGTGGGATTTTATCCTGCCCCTAAAATAAAAAAAGTCCAGTTATTATCTGGGCTTTTATTCATTTATTTCTAAATTTTCATCTAATATTTTTTTAAATTCTTTCATCAGAAACAATTTAGCTTCTTCTTTACTAATCATGTCTAATGAAGTTAATCCAATACAACCATTAAAATTAATCCTTAAATTTTCATCACCTTGTAGATTTATTTTTATATTTCCTATTTTCATATGACACCTCTTTTTATATATAGAACCATTTTAGAACCAAAGACAAAATATTAAAATAGATTTTCTTTTAAAATCAATAGAATATCGTATGTACTTGTATTACTCCCACTCAATAGTAGCAGGTGGTTTAGATGAAATATCATAAGTCAATCTATTAATACCCTTAACCTCATTCAAAATTCTATTAGAAACCTTTTCTAAAAATTCATAAGGTAAGTGAGACCAAGTAGCAGTCATAAAATCTATTGTATTAGCAGATCTTAAAACAGCTGTATATTCATAAGTTCTTTCATCTCCCATAACTCCAACAGATTTTACAGGAAGTAAAA
>ERZ772764.162-NODE-162-length-48324-cov-10.040875_pt1 | contig 48324 bp, 50 predicted proteins | sample MGYA00512163_ERZ772764 | MGnify/ENA primary metagenome ERZ772764 (study PRJEB29015, sample SAMEA2737903) | human oral metagenome | biome: human oral; feature: human-associated habitat; material: dental | place: China | collected 2094 ... | reverse complement strand
CTCGCGCGACCGGGCGGGGCCACGGGTCCCACGACACCGACGGCCCCATGGCCCCCGTGCTACTCAGGTGTTCGGACCTGAGGCCCGCCCCACCGGGGCGGTGACGCAACCACCTACCCACACGAACTCACGAAGTCTCGTTTAAAGGCCTCCCTTGCCGTCGCGAGCGCTCCATCTGACAAGTCGACAATGTCGGCATCGACGACAGGCTACGCTGTCCAGTCGCGCGTTGACTCCTGGTTGCGGATGGCGCAAGCTTGTTAATCGGCACGGGCACGAGGCTCTCTCCGGCACGCGAATAGCAGAAGCCCTTCCATGGGATGGGCATGCCCTGGAGTGCAGCAAGAATCTCGAACAAGATCACGCGTCCCCTTCGGATGACCGATGACGCGTATGTCACGCAGGCCGAAGTTGGGGACAGCCCCCTCGAACACCTGTCGTTTAAGAGAGCTGAGGCGCTTGGGCTCCATACGATAGGAGGTACCCACGACCTCATGGTCCCTGTCCCGCACGCCAAAAAAGCCAGGCAGACTCGATGCCGGCGAGGTTCACCTCATTGCTGAGTGCTGAAACGTAGCGGCCGATTTCGTCAGTCTTGAAGTTGTCATTGGCCTCCTTGAACTCGATGGTTTCATCCTCCCAATTGGCTATGAGCTCCTCGAGGAGGACGACATTCTCTTCGTCGGAAGAATGGTCTCTCATGTATTTCTCCCGAAGTCAATGCGATTTCTCTGCCAAGCATAAACAATTTCCCAGTCATATCCGCTCCAGACAATCGAACTATTCTGGACCCGCTGTCATCTCTCTTGAAAACGGGTGGGCACCTATCCGCATAACGCGCAGCGCGGTCAAGGATCCTGCCTCCATTCCTCCGGTATCTGGCGGTTGTGGCTCTGGAAAGCCTGCCACGCACGCCCATCGCGCACTTCGATGGTGACAGGCGATGCGTCGGGGCTGTCGGCCACGGCGCATCCGCCATATTTCGGTCATGCCGCGCACGCACTTGTCGATGAGGCCCGTCACGCAGTTGTCCTGTGCATTGGCCTCGTCAAACGTCTCCCATACGCTGGCAGCAAGGCAGATGACGTATCCGTCGGACTCGAAGCCCTTGCTCTCAAACCTCCTCGTATAGTTCTCGACGGCCCCCTCGCTAGCGCGGCGAAGACGAGGATGCCAGATGACTCCCGGCTCGGGTGGGGTTGGAAACCCGCAGGATACGGCCCACTTGCGGCCGCGACACGGCTCGTGCATCCGCCACCTTTGGCGAGAAGGTTCCGCGCGGCAGGGGCGCGGCCGCAAGCACCCACGTTACCCTCACGTAATCAGAGGGAGTCAGAGGGCGCTAGGCAAGCCCTCTGGCTGCGAAGATCTCATGCCGCCCGCTCCCGGGCACACGTAAACCACCCGTAAGCACACGTAAATCGCCCGGCGGTCACGTGACCTCCCAGACGCGCCCGCCCCCGATCAGCCGGCTCCTGATCCCGCCCTACGGCCTCATCTTCTCGAGGCGGGTAGGTGGGGCGACAGGACCTCGATGACCTCGGCGCGGGTCGACGGCCCGTTGGCCACGAGGTGGCTGTGGGAGGGTCACCTTTCTGAATGACCCAAGGGGCAAGGCAGATCACCTCACGCACCTTCTCTCTGAGGCGTACGTCAGTGATGTCGTCGAACGCGAGAAGGTACGCAATTCTCGGATCCTCGAGGAGCTGCTAGATGTAATGGGAAGGCCAAGCGCAGGCAGCTGGAGGTCGACTTCGTGTGCAACAGAGGCAGCGAGCGCATCTACCTACAGTCCGCCTACGACATCCTCGATGCCGAGAAGCTCGCCCAAAAGCAGCGCCTACTCGACAAGATCGACGTCTCGTTCAAGAAGGTCATCGTTGTCGGCAGGCCCGTCGAGCGCCTCTACGGGAAGACGGGCGTGCTCATGCTGGGGCCTTACGACTTCCTCCTCGACCCGGCAAGCCTGAAGCTTTGATAGGAGCATTTGCATCCCTGAACCTCAACGAGATCCCAACGGCCACAACGCACAGGACACTGCTTACCGCAGAAAACACGATGGCGGCCGGCGCCACGTCTGCCATGGAGGTGCCGCACAGGCGTATCCAATACGCCATGTGCACCGGCACGGCGGAGGGGAACAGGGACATCGCCACTATGAGCCCAGCGAACACCAACACGAGCAAGCCGCCCGACGCCAAGGCCCGGATGCGGGCCAGCGTGAATGTGGAGACGCACAGCACGACGAAGCTCATATCGACCAGGATGTTCGGCGCTAGCCTCTGCGCCAGGAGCAGGGAGGCGGCCATATCGAATCGGCCGAAGCTGACCGCGCAGTGACACGAGAACAGAAGCATGCTGAACACCGTATACGCCGCAACAAGATAGAGGCAGCATACCGCGATCCGTGCAAAGAAGCGACCGAATTCCCAGGCACCGCGGGCCCGCGATACATCGGCAGCGCCTCGGGCAGGTGCGTCGAAGAACATGCCTGCCGTAAGCACCGCAGCAACCGGAAAGAGTAGGGTATGTGCCAGTGAGGCGGTGACGATGCGCTCCGCTTCGGAACATCCGATACCAAGCCGCTCGAGATACGTCAGTTCAGCCGAGAACCCAACGAACTGGCTCTCTGCCTCCGCACCCACCGATACCCATGCACCACAGCCGACAAGGACTGAGTATACGTACAAGAGCGCAACGCCAAGATAAAGTCCGATCAGGACGAGCCCGACATGCATGCGGCGAGCGCGGAATAGCTCGGAACGAAATGAGGCCGAAAATCCCATATCAGCGCATCTCCCCCAGCTTGAGCACCGCGCATGAGACGGCAAAAGACGCCACCTCTGCGACTGAGGCGTACAGAGCCACAGCCCACGCACCCACATTCTGAAAACACAGAGCACAGGTATTCATGAGGTAAAGCACCGGGGACAGGTACAGCGTCGGATTCAGGCCACTCATGCCTCCTGCATGTGCATACGAGCTCGGAAACCACACGAGCGCAAACAGAGATGACATGACCATCGCCACAGTCGCCACAACGGTGCTGCGTACGAGCTGATACAGGGCGAAGGCTTCTGCGAAAAGAACCGCCAGCATGATCGCGCCGAGCGAGGCAACACCCAGAAAGCGCCCTACGCCACCCGATGAAAGTGCGGAGCCATACTGCATCACCTTGCAGACAAAGGGCATGAAACAGGTTAGCAGGTACAGTAGGGCCAGAAATCCTCCGTAGACGATGAGTTTCGAGGCAACCATCGCCGTCTCGGGTGTTCCCCGCGCCTTCGACACGTCACAACCCGCCAAGGCAGAGTAGTCCTGTGCCGTGACAAAGACGGCGTAGATAATGACAATGGGAATCCATAGGATCGTGAACACGAGGGACGTGCGGATCGCCGATCCCACAAGGTCATCGGATGCAACGAGGTTCCCGATGAAGCCGACGGCACCGCCTATGCGTTTTGGGTCATCCCCCGCGACCATGAACAGCAGGGCACGCTCCTCCTCAGGGGGTGACAAAACGGTCAACAGTGCGACAAGCGTGGCAAAGCCTGACATCGCATAGGTCGAGAACCTGTGCGGCAAGCGTTTCAGCTCGCAACGCAGCAGGGCGGGAATGCGGAGCGTCACCGGACACCATCCTCACCGGCAATCAGTGCCGAATAGACATCCTCGAGCTCCCGACGCTCGAAGAATACCTCGCCCACCTTGACGCCGCTGGCGCTCAGAAGGCCTGTCACATCCCCAGGCTCCCCTTGACAGCCCTCAAGATGGAGCAAACCGTCCGAAGAACGCGCGATGGACAGCGACGGCATACGCCCCCTCAAGACGGCGGCGGCGCGATTCGGCTCATCCACGCGCACTACCAAGCGCCCTCGGCAGCATACGTCCAGTTCCGCTGCAGTCATGACGCACAGCAACCGACCATGTCCCATGAAGGCAAAATGGGTCGCCACCTTGCACAGCTCCCCGAGGTTGTGGCTGGATATCAGGATGGTCTTTCTCCCTCGTTCTTTCAAGCGTGAGATCAGCTTTCTCACCTCGACGATGCCCATGGGATCAAGCCCGTTCGTCGGCTCGTCGAGAATCAGAAGCTTCGGATCCCCTAGAAACGCGATGCCAAGATCCAAGCGGCGCCTCATGCCCATCGAGAAGCTCCGGGCGCGTTTTCTCCCCACACCCTCCAGTCCGACGAGCCGCAAGATACTGTCAATAGCCCCCTCCTGGGGAATGCCCCACTCTATGCAACGCACCGTCAGGTTGTCACGAGCGCTGAGATCGGGATACGAGGCGCTGGCGTCAGGCACGTAGCCAATGTGCGAGCGCGCATGGCGGATGTCCTTCTGATTCGTCTTTCCGAAGAGGGAGATCCTGCCTGCCGTCGGTCTTGTCAGACCACAGATCATGCGGATCAATGTGCTTTTCCCAGCGCCATTTTCGCCGATAAGCCCGTACACCCCGCCGCACCCTAAGCTCCAGCTTACCGATTTGACGGCTTCGAACTTTCCGAAGCGCTTAGAGACGTCATGCAGCTGCACGACATCTCCGCCCAAGCTTGCACCCATTCTCCCTCCTCCACCGTCCGTCTGCCTCGTCACTTGACATACATATTCTAAATCAGATGACTTATCTTTTCTAGATAATTATATTCGAAAATGATATATCAAAGGTGGCGTCGACAACGACAGCGCGCCTGGCATAACCAGCAAACGCACGGTAAGCAGATGGAGAGAGTACGTGTTACTCGTCCTGAAGATCCACCACATAGACTCTGGTCGGCTCGAGAGAAGCCCCTGCGCCATCAGTGCGCGTGCGGTTCGCCACGCTCTTGACGCGTCGGGCCGCAAGCTCCTCAAGCTCCCGTTCACTTACGCGCCTGATCAGATCTCCCGGCTGACAGTCCAGCTCCACGCAGATGTCCAACAGCGTCCTCAACCTGATAGCCTTTATCTTTCCATTCCTGATCTTCGAGACGTTGGCCGGAGTGTGCCCCGTGGCCCGGATGATATCCGCGCTCGTCTTGCCCCGCTTCAGCAGGAGGCTCTCAAGCTCAATGATGAGATAGTCCATGTTCGCCCCTATACCAGGTCTTCCGCCTGCTCTTGTAGCAAAGCCCCATAGCGCCATATGGCAGCGATGGAGAAACAGCTGACGGCTCCGAGGATCGCGCCCACGTCTACCGGCAGGGTAAGATCCTCGAGTATGCTCTGCGTCGAGCTGATGAACACAAACCGTCCTACGGTAAGCGCTATGAACCCCGGAGAAGCGACGAGCTCGATTGTCGCAACCGCTACCAATAGCCCGCCAAACAGGCTGATCCTGCGCGCATGCGCTGTTGTGAAGGGTGAGTCACCCCGAGCCATGTCCTTGCATATGCCTCGCAGCGTCAGCGCCCCGGCTCCCCAGATGACAAGATGCATGGGTGCGGCGATTATTGGGACGATGCCGGAGGAGTCGAACGAAGCGCCGCTCAAGATCCGCATGACCGCGACTATCGTAGCGACGACCGCACAAACGAAGCTTAGTCCGACAAGCCCGGTGAACAACATGCTGAGCCTCCGCCCAAGTCGCTGCATCTTTGCCCGGGACTCCTCGATCTGCTGGGCACTTCTTGCCATTCCTACCTCCAGAATCGGTGCAAACAGACACAACGGATGTATCTTCTCGATTATCTTATCGTCATTCGATTGTCCGAGTGTGACGATATGTTCCATCCGCTGACATCAACCCGCGATAGCCCCTACGATACAATCGCAATGCGCGCATGCAGAGCGCATTACCCTGACGAAAGGATGCACGTCGTGGCATTCGCAAGCGAACTGGCAGCTGGCATCCTCCAACTCCTCATCTTTTCCCTGGTTCCCTTTGTCTGGTAGGCTGTCTCGGCCAGAGGCGAGGGGTCTTTCCTCACCTATATGGGTCTCAAGGGCGTGTCAACGAAAAACAAGTGGAGGCTATGGCTGCTGGTCGCCATGACCTTTGTCGCATTTGCCGCAGCGTCCCTATTTGCCCTGCGTCTTCTCGGCAACGTCGCGACGGCTGTATCTGCGTTTGCGGGCCAAGGTGCCTCTGCAGTACCCGCCATCCTTTCGTACGCGGTTGTACGCACCTCCCTTTCCGAGGAGCTGCTTTTCAGAGGATTTCTGCTGAAGAGGCTTGTAGGCAAGTTCGGTTTCACGATCGGAAACATAACGCAATCGCTTCTCTTCGGTCTCATCCATGGGATTGCATTTTTTAGAGCGGCAGGGCCACAGGCAGCGGCCGTGCTTGTTATTCTCACAGCTTCCATCGGATATGTAATAGGGTATATCAGCGAGAGGAAAGCGGGCGGGTCGATACTCCCGAGCTGGTGCATCCATGCTGCAGCGAACGTCCTGGCGGGCCTCCTCTGCGCGCTCTATGCATGACAGGCCATGCTGTGGCGACAGGCAACTGCTGCTGAGAAGCGGGGCGCTATGGCCCGTCGCCTGATGCGTGGCATGCCTACGGGCAGAGCATGTCTTTTGGTAAGGCGGCGGTCCGGAGTGGGTAAGGTGACAGGGCAGAGTGGGTAAGGCGACGGAGCAGAGCGTGCTTTTCCGTGAGGGTGTCTACGCAGAATGCGCTTTTCCGTATGGCGCGGATTGCAGAATGCGTTTTCCGTCACGTCGCGGCGCCCGGGAGGTGTGGGGCAACCGCCCGCCAGGCTGCGGGCCGGGTTGCGCCAGGGCCCGCAGATCTCGGTTTGGAGTCTGACCCCACGGAAAGACGCACTCTGCCCAACCTGCGGGCTGCAGACTGCGCCTTTCCGTGAGGCGGCAGGGCAGAGTGCGTAAGGTGGCGGCCCAGAATGCGCTTTTCCGTGAGATGAGTCGACGTTTGTCCAGGTAAGGAAAAGCGCATTTTACGAAAAGACGCATTTTGGAGCTTGATATGACGGAAAGACGCACTCTGGCTGTTGGGACCCTGCACCAAAGCAGCGGTTCTCACAGCGCCGCTCACCACGCAGGGCGAAGGCAGGAAGTCGTGACATCCCTTCAGAACCATCCGCGGTAGAAACCCAATTCCCCAAGCAAGACAAGCATGCACCAAGAAGCTCTGCTTTTCATGCCATGCGTCGAGATTAAAGCGCGATCTGATATAGAAATGGTATCTGTGCCCAGAGTGCACGGCCATAGTAACAGACATGTATGCCCGATCATGGGCCTAACGTCATGCGACATCACGGCATAGATGTGTACATCCAATGGGTGTATTATATATTCCCGCTGGGTATACCAAGAGTACTTTAATCTTGATCTGCCCCCCGTGAGGGCAGATAGACCGCAAAACGAGGGGGTCGATATGTCAGAGGCACGCCTGAGCATCCGCACTGACAGTGCGCTCAAAGAGCAGGCACGCAGACTGTATGAGAGCATGGGGCTCGACCTCACCACCGCTGTCAACATGTTTCTGCGTCAGTCTGTTGTGGACCATGGCATGCCCTTCAAACCGACCGCAGAAAGCCCAGAGGATATTAATGCCAGGCGCGAGGATCGTATGGGAGAGGGGCACACATTCGCCACGGTTGACGACATGATGGACTACCTCGATGCTTAAGAGCATCAGGGTTCTTCCGCAGTTCGAACGTGATGTGAAGCGCCTCAAGAAGAAGCACTTTCCCTTAGACAAGTTGAGGTCTGCCGTCAGCGCCATCTTCAAAGATAGCAGAGACGAGCTGCGGAGACTACGCGATCACGAGCTCAAGGGAAACTGGTTAGGCTACAGAGAGCTTCACATAGAGCGGAGCTGGCTGCTAACGTACCGCGTCGACCGCGATGAGCTTGTATTGGTTCTCGTTCGAGCCGGTTCGCACGACAAGATCCTTTAGCTCCTCGCAGTTTTCAGCTGCAATTTGTATCGCGGATCTAGACTCATCTATCAAACACCTTTGTCAGAAATGAATATAAGGTGTTAATATAGTAGACATTCTACGTAGTCTTTCCATTTACCTAGGAATTCAAACCGCTCATAGAAATAGCTCTCTCTCTCTCTCATTTTATTTTTCAGATAATAGATATGCGTTTAAAAGATGGCTCAAATCTTATAAGGAGAATAACGTGGAGAAGAGACTCATCGCAACACTTGCAACAGTCACCCTGCTATGTTCGCTCACCGGCTGTGGTAATCGTCCATCTAAGCTGAGCGATCTTTATGGGGGAAGCTCCACTAACACCCCATCTCAAACAACCTCACAAAACACGCTGTCTTCTAATACCACAAGTGCACCCACAAGTAAACCTGCCAATCCACCTACGAGCACCCAAACCAACACGCAAAATAGTACGCCGCAGAGCCCCAAGCAAAACAACACAAAACCTAATAAGGACGGGAAGCTATACGATATCGACAAGGTCGATCCAGACGTTAAGGCATTTGGGGAGGAATATGAGGCCTTCGTTGATCGGTACGTCGAATTCATGAAGAAATACAAGTCAGCTAGTGCATCAGATCAGGCTGAAATGATCTCGGATTACAGCGACCTCATGCAGCAGGAACTCGAGATGACCGAACGAGTAAACGACATGAACAACAGCAAAGGGTCTTGGAATACCGATACGGCCCAATATTGGATTGACCTGTATGGACGTTGCTCCAAGAAGATGCTTTCCGCGCTCTAGATTTTTGGTTTAAGAACGTGGCGAATCACGGGAGAAAAGGTAAGCAGGCATGATCACCATCGACGGAAGAAAACTAATTATCTTCTTGATAGTCATTCTTATAGCTGTTTTTGGATACCTCTACATCGGGTCGGCTACTCACGCACATTGGAATGGAGGTCCAACGATAATTCGCCAGTCAGAACCTCGTGCAGAAGCAAGCACTGTATTCCTGATACAGAATGTTCCGGGCGCAGGATCAAAGTATCAAATTCACAATAGCATAAAGTACGAAAATCAAGATCCACAGCATCAGTCTGACGAGTCAACAAGAGATGCAGGTTCCATAAAAGAAATGACTGACTCAGTGAATAAGGTCCTCGATCAGATCGAGGCATCTGGGCCTCGTTGCAACGGCACAGATTCCATCGTACTCAGACTTACAGACGGCAGCGCAGATTTAGTGTATTGGTGCGTTATCAACGTAAACGGTGCTCAGAAGTACATAGTTACTACATATAATTCGAAGGATTCCGATAATAAAAATATACAGCCGCTAAAGACCTGTACATCCTTCAAGGAGTGGCGCACAGAGATCAAGAAAGGCCTCGATGTCATGGCTAGGCAACAGTAGGGCCAGACGAACAGGAGAAGCGAGGGAGCATCGATGGCAGCGGGCAACTGCTGCCATCGATGCGGGATACCACGGACCGGCGCCTGAAGCGTGGCGTGCAATACCATCTGAATACCGACACGCCCTCCCCTGTCACGAGGGCTTCTCGGGCCAACCGGGACCGATGACGGGTGGTTCGCCTGACGACCAGCAGCCAAGCTTGGCGTTGGGCTCTGCGTCCTGGGTGAGCGAAGAGAGCACGCCCGCCCTCCAGTTGCGTAGGGCCGCCAAGGCCATCATGGCGGCGTTGTCCCCGCAGACAACCATGGGAGGCACGGTCACGCGCACGCCACGCCGCCCAAACTCCCTCTTGTATTCGGCTCTGAGCTCTGGGTTTGCGGCAACTCCCCCGCCGATGCAAAAGTCAGAGACGCCCGTCTCCTCCACAGCGGCGACAGCCTTCGCAACCTGCACGTCAATGACCGCCGCCTCGAAGGAGGCCGCAAGATCGGGCAGGTTAATGGCGCGACCGGCCCTGCTCTCACCCTCTATGTAGGTGATGACCGCTGTCTTGAGTCCACTCAGGGAAAAGCGGTAGTCGTTGCTGTGCATCATCGCGCGGGGGAAGTGAATAGCCTTCCTGTTGCCCCGCGCCGCGAGCCTGCTGATCACGGGACCTCCAGGGTAGCCGAGGCCCAGCGCCTTGGCGACCTTGTCAAAGGCCTCGCCCACCGCGTCATCGATGGTGGCGCCAAGGATCTGATAGTCGCCCCAGGCGCGCACATGCACAAGCATCGTGTTGCCACCAGAGACCAGGCTCGCCACGAAGGGCGGCCTGAGGTCGGGTGTCTCGAAGAGATTGGCGAGCAGGTGGCCTTCAAGGTGGTTGACCGCCGTAAACGGCAAGCCTGTGGCCGCACAGAGTCCCTTGGCAAAGGCGATGCCCACGACGAGCGCACCAACGAGACCCGGACCTGCAGTGACGCCCACGCACGAGAGGTCAGAGGCCGCCAGCGTGTCGCAGCCAAAGTGTCGTCCCGCCTGGGCCATGACCTCCTCGAAGACGCCGACGATGGCCTCGACGTGCTTGCGGGACGCAATCTCGGGTACGACGCCACCAAAGCGCGCATGGAAGTCGACCGAGGTAGCGACTACGTTCGCACAGATGGTGCCCCGCGAGTCGATGACGGCCATCGCGGTCTCGTCGCAGGATGACTCAATGGCGAGCACCAGGCCACCGGCAGCCTCGATCTTCTGCCGCGAGGCGGCGTTACGAGGAGCCGGCACTATAGGCCATGGGCGAATCGAGGCTGAGGGCTCGGGCAGCTGCGCCATGAGTTTAGCGTCAGCCTGAAGTGGCAGATTTGCCTGCAGGATGAGCGCGGTGTGAGACTTGCCTTTGGCATCTGGGCCAAAGTAACCGGGCCTTTCTCCCACCTTAACAAAACCGAGTGAGCCGTATAGGGCCTGACCTGCGGCGTTATGCTCGTCGACCTCAAGCGAGATGGTGGAGGCACCAAAGGCCTGGCCGTCGTAGGCGATGCGGGCGACGAGACGAGACGCAACGTGCCGACGCCGATGATCGGCGGACACGACGACATCCAGAACCTCGAGGTCCGCCCCCGCGAGCCGGCCACCTGCGAAGCCGATGACCCTGCCCTGATCGTGCGCCACCCACCAGCTGCGCTGCGGCTGGGTGAGTTCGGAAGCAAACATCGTACGGGTCCAGGGGGTGTGGGCGCTTCCCTCGTATGTCGCAACGTCAAGGGCGACAACAGCGTCGAGGTCTGCGGGCAACATGGGACGCAACTGCAGATGTCGACCGGCGAGTGACTCGTCCACGCCCGTGACCCTGACAGACGGGCTCGCCTTGAGTCCGAGGCGAGCGCGCTCGCCCTCCTCCGCATCCGAGAGGCGTGTGTACACAGGTAGTACGAGTGCGGGATCCCCGTCGCCGAGGGCGGGCCTGAAGTCGGGCGCCTGGGACGCACGTATCAGCCCCTCTCCCGTGGGATGCCAGAGGTTCTCATCCAGCATTCGCGTGAGACCCGCTCCCTCAAACGCAGTGCGGTATTTCTTGAGACCGTCTCCCGAGAGGACAAGCTGCCCCGCGTCCGAGCGAGCCTTGAGCTCGTCTATCGCGGCGTTCACCGTCCGCACGCGCTCGACCTCGAAGGTCCTATGGGCGCCCCTCTCGTCCAGCAGGTAGACGCCTGGATAGACCTCTTTGCGCATCGCATCTCCCACTACGGCAAGCCTGCCACGCTGCCCTGCCTGCCAGGCGGTCCAAGCGACGGCGTCGAGAGTCGACGCCCCAAGAAGCGTCGTGGCGAGCCCGCACGCAAGGCCCTTTGCCGTCGCGATGCCTATGCGCACACCTGTGAAAGACCCTGGGCCGCGGCCCACCAGCACCTGGTCGACATCCGCCATCGCAAGCCTTGCCTTCGCGAGCGTCTCCAGCGCAGTCGCCGTCAGCTCAACGTTAGCCCGGCGACGGCAGAGGTGATCACCTGTGGCCAGGACGTCTATGGCTGTAGTCGCAGTGTTATCTTGCGCACTGGCTGTGGTAACACGGGCGACGGCGCAGGCCAGCATGTCAGTGGAGGTGTCAAGCGCAAGGATCACACGGGTCCCTGGGACAGAGGTCCTCACGGTGGGGGCGGACGATGGGGCAGACGAACTCACGGGTATCACCGGTCCTTCACTGGCCGCAGTCGCCGCGCCAGCGTCAAGGGTCAAGGGTCATAGCTTGGCTAGTGTAGCCCTTTTACGTCAAGCTTGGTTTCGGGGGATTGTTTCAGGTGGTTGCATCATGCAAAATGTGAGCTGCATGTCTAGATGAGGCGATGCCTGGCGAAGCGTTAGCGACGCACGCGAGTCGCCACCAGCATACTGCTTGAGTCGCTGGCAACACGTGTGGGAGTCGCGTCCAGAGTGCGCTTTTTCGTGGCTCCAGCGGCCAAACCGCGCCTTTCCCTCAAACATCTCCACTCCATCTGCATGTCCCAGTGAATGTCCCACTGTCCAACGCGCTACCCACGCCATCTGGAGAAATTGCGTAGAACGTACCCTGTGGAACCTTACGGAACCGTACCCTTTGTGCACTTGCGGCGAGGACCTCAACATCATAAAACCTGTCCTGAGAGCGTTACCAACACCTGACAACGGCTGGACGGAAAGGTGGTAAGCGACGATGTAGAACAGAGCACCCACGGGCGAGAGCGTGATGCCGAGTGACGAGAACACCAGGCATGATTCCTTGATGTGTCTGGAGGCAGTACCCGACATTGGTGGTGAGGAGATGTGGTTCAAGCCCATCGAGTCGGCCAGTATCTGCAGGTGTCGCGCAGCTCCGTGTACCACTGGATCCGCAATGGGCGCATACCCCATAGGCAGGTCGGAACGCAGATCCGAATCAACCGCAGCATCCTCGACGCGCTCGTCGAAAGCGATGCACCCGCCCTGTGAGGGCAGAGCGGCAGGGGACGGTCGACGATGAGAAACGAGTTAGGGACGGAAAGAGAATCCTGCCATGCCCTGTGTCGCAAGGCACATGCCTGGTCAGGGGTCCGAGCGGGGATTAGTCACTTATTCTGCGTCTCTCTCATATGACGTGATCAACGACCGCTATGCCGATCTGCGACCCACAGTGTTCACGAGCCAGTTCACTTACCCTGACTTCCCGGCACTTCCTTAGCCCACCGGACGCAGACCCGAGCCGTCCCCTGCCCCGAGAGCCTGCGCCTAACTGTTGAAATACCTTGTCCGTCGCTTGCGTGCGGCGGCCACATCTGGTGTCGTGTGGCAGAGGGCTTTCACTTATTCCACAGGAGGCGGACATGTACGTCAGCCACGACGTCGCGGGCGGCAACGAGCGCGCGACGGCCGTCAGGTCTGCGGGGACGGCGCCAGGGCCGTGAGGGAGGGCCGTGCGTGCCTGGGTCGGGTCGTGGACAGAATGCGCGGGGCGTGCCGGAGCAAGGCCAGGGGCCTGTTCTCCTACGACCTGGCGACGGGCGAGTTCGGGCCCGCGCCGGAGGGCGTCGAGGGGCCGCAACGCCCGCGCCGCAGGCACGGCGCTCGCCGTGTCGCTCGGTGACGCGTTCCCGCCAGGCTCCCTCCTGCGCCCGGGCGGGCTGATGGCCTGCGCCGACGCATGCGGCCACGCCGAGCCCGACACCGTGCGGGCGCCGCAGCCGTCTCAAGCCACAACGGCCAGGCTGGCGAGGAGGTCCGCCTCACCTGCGTCGCGCGGAGGGACACGGGCCTGTCCCTCTTCCGCCACGTCGCCGGCAACGCGACCGGCGCCCCCGCCGCCGCTCGCACCATCGCCGAGCCCGGGCGACCGCAAAGGCTACGCCTACCTGCGCCTCGGCTCGGTCATGCGCCGCAGTCCCGGGCGCGACGCCACCAGGAGGGCCGCCGAGGGCGGGCCCTCGGGCGCCGAGGCCCACGGCCCGGTGGCCCCGGGGGCGTGTTTGCGCTCGCCGGCACCAGGAGGATGGCCGGGGGGAAGCGGCTCCCCCCTACCACGCCCGAGACCGCGTCGAGAGGGTCTTCGAGATCGCCAGGCGAGGCGGCAAGGCCCTGCCCGTCTGCGTCCAGACGGAGGAGACCCTCGGGGGGCGCCTGCCCGTGTGCCTCGTGGCCACTGCGGCGGCCAGGATGATGTCGGACGTGCTGGCCTCGCGCAGGACCTCGCCCGCAGTCGAGTCGATGCCCGGGGTCCCGCGCGAGCGACACGCGACAGGGCGCGACGGGCGGCTGGTCACCACAGAGCCCGTGAGGAAGACGAGCGAGGCGCACGGGGCCTTCGGGATCAGGTGCCCGGACACCATCAGGCTGCCAGTTGTGAGCCAAGGAAGTGCCGGGAACTCAGGCTTACTCCGAGCTGGGCGAGAACCTTGGCGACCGCAACAGCGATCAGCGCGTCATAGCCGTGCTGGACCCCATCAAGAAGGAGTCCACCTACATCGCCCTGCCCGCGAGAAGCTGACGTCTGGGGAAGGGGTAGCGGGACAGGCTGTCCCAGCTGTGCTATAATTCCATAAGTTGGAAAGTTGGAATTAGAGGAGCACGAGATGCTTGCAGAGCTCAAGGACAAGTCGCAGGTGACCATCCCTAAGGCGGTCGTGAACGAGCTGGGGCTGCAGCGCGGCGACATGTTCGACATCGTCGTCGACAACGGTGCGGTTATGATGGTTCCCGTGGTGGTCTACCCGAAGGCCAAGGCCGAGGAGCTCGAGGCCCTGGCGGCCGTCGCGCGCGAGTCGGTCGCGGCAGGCGAGGCCGCAGTCTACGATGACGTCGAAGATCTCATCGTAGACCTGCACAAGGCGGTCTAGATGTCCTATCGGCTCCAGCTTGAGAAGAACTTCACAAAGCACTACGCCAAGCTCACCGCCAAGGAGCGGGGCATGGTGGACAACAAGCTCCGTATCCTCGCCCAGGACCCCTGGCACCCTTCGCTTCGTACTAAGCGCATCCAGGGCACCGGCGAGTTCGAGGTGAGCGTGAACATGGACATCCGCATGGCCATCGCTTTCGAGGGCGACAGGATCATCATGCTCGACGTCGACCACCACGACAAGCTGCTGAAGTGGCGGTCATCGAGATAAGGCATATGTCGGAGACAGAGGTGCCTCGTCCGTCTGCATGGGTGCAGGCGGACTGGTCGTTGTCTTTATACGGGCGCACAGCCGAGCGTTGCGCATAGGTTCTCTATACCTCGTCGCACTACCCCAGCCCCGCCCACTGCAGCACCTGGTGCTCGCTGACGGGCATGTAGCCGTTGGCGTCGACCCCGACGTCGAACTTTCGGCGGCTCTCCTCGATCGCTTTCCGATTGTACGCGGCGTCGGCGTGGATGTGCCCGTGCAGGTGGATCGAGCCGTGATGCGAGCCGTTCCAATGCTCTATCGGGTAGTGCATCAGGACCGTCCCCACCCTGTCCGGCCCAAGCCTGATCTCCAGGTAGTCGCTGACGGTGGAGAAGGGGCATGTCTCGCCCTGCCACTTCTTGTCATGGTTTCCCCTGACCAGGTGCACTTCACGACAGTTGATCCTATGGCGCAGCCTCGCGGCCTCCTTGCCGTTAACCTTCATGGTGAAGTCGCCGAGAATGTAGAGGGTGTCTCGCTGCAGCACCACTGAGTTGATGTTGGCGATGAGGGCCTGTGCCATGTGCTCGGCGTCGCGGAAGGGGCGCCCCTGGTGCTCGATGATGTTCTCGTGGCCAAGGTGCAGGTCGCTCGTGAACCAGACCGTCATGGGCCCTCCCTTCGCTTTTGGTGTGTTGTTTGCGGTTGCCCATATTCTCATCCGGGTTGCGGCGAGCCGCGATCATCGCCCTCGCGGAAAGACGCACTCCGTGCAATCGGTAAGTTGCAAAGTGCGCTTTTTGTAACGCTACGACCACAGAGTGCGGTTTTCCGTGACTCGGGGGCGGACGATTTCTGGGACCGGCTACACCGCCGCCCTCCCAGCGGCCAAACTGCGCCTTTCCGTGAGGGATCGGTTGCCAGGGTGCGCCTTTCCGTGAGGGATGAGACGCCCGCCCGGCACCTACTCGACGCTCGTCGACTTCTCGAGCGCACGAAGCAGGTCCTCACCGCGAGCGTCGTGCGCCGTAAGGCGAATGCGACGCAACGGTTCGATACCAGCTCCAGCCTCACCCTCACCGTCCAGGCGCGAGATGAGCACGTCCACGCGCTCGGGGCCAATCTCGTCCACAAAGCGCTCACCCCACTCGATGACACAGGGACCGTCGCCACCGAGGACGTCGTAGAGCCCAATATCCTCAAGCTCGCTCGTGTCAATGAGCCGGTAAAGGTCAAAGTGATAGAGCGGCATCCGCTCCCCCTCGTAGACCATCTCGATCGTGAACGTGGGACTCGTAACGTCGCCAGAGACACCCATGCCCCTCGCTATACCCTTCGTAAGCTGCGTCTTTCCTGCCCCGAGGTCTCCTGTGAGCACAAGCACATCACCCTCCCGAAGCAGGGAGCCCAAGGTGCAGCCGAGCGCGATCGTCTCTTCTTGCGAACTCGTTATGAACTCTACCGTCACGTCACACCCCCGTCGTCGAGGGTGGGTTCGCCAAAAGCCACGCCCCCACCATCGCAAGGTCGCTCTCAAGCTGCGGTTGCCAGTCGGAGTGATAGATGCATGCCGCAGGATGGAAGGTGGGACACACCACAAAATGCCCCACTTGATAGAGGGCACCGCGCAGCTTCGTGACGCCTTTCTCGGTCTTAAGCAGCCACTGTGAGGCAAAGTTCCCAAGACACACGATTACATCCGGCCACACAGAGCGAACCTGCTCGCGCAGGAAGGGCGCGCAGGCCTCGATCTCCTCGGGACGCGGGTTGCGATTTCCTGGTGGACGACACTTGATCACGTTGGCGATGTAGACCTCGTCACGCGTGAGTCCCGCTATCGAAAGAAGCGAGTCCAACTTGTGGCCGGCGGCACCGACGAAGGGCTCCCCCTGCAGATCCTCGTTTCTTCCAGGACCCTCGCCGATGAACATCACCCGGGCGTGCGGGTTGCCAACGCCAAATACCAGATTAGTACGCGTCTCTCCCAGGCCACAGAGGTGACAGTCCCCCATGACCGCACGAATCTCGTCGAGCGAGACCTCGCCTGGTTTTGGACGGTCGTGACCGGGTATGTGTATGGCTGGCATCGCTGTCATCAACCTAGACGTAGACTTTCTCGAGGCGCATACCAAAGTCGCAGGTGACCTCGTAGTTGATCGTGTCACGCAGGCGCGCCATCTCGTCGGCAGATATCGTTTGGCCACCGTCTGTACCCAGTATGGTCACGACGTCTCCGCACTCCACGGGAGCCACGGTCTTCACACTCCCAAGGCTGCGCCGGCTCGTGTCAACGGCAAACATGAACTGGTCCATGCAGATACGGCCGACCTGGCGCACGCGAACACCATTGACCAGCACATCCATGTGATTCGAGAGCACGCGGGCCAGACCGTCCGCATAGCCTATGGGCACAGTCGCGATCTGAATGTTGGGCGTCGGCACGCGATACGTGAGACCGTAGCCCACGCCCTCGCCCACAGCCGGGTAGATGGCGCGCGTCACGCGAGCTCGCACACTCATCACGGGCCTCAGTGCGACCCTCGGCTCGGTGGTGGCGGAAGGGTGCAAGCCATAGAGTCCGATGCCCACGCGACACATGTCGTTATGTAGCTCGGGATGGAGCACGGTACCTGGCGTATTGTCACAGTGCACGAGGCCGTGGTCGAGTCCTGCGGCCTCAAGTGCCGCGATGGCGCGCGAGAAGCGAGAAGACTGCTGCTTGAAGTCCCAGTCGCCGATGACGTCAGCCGTGGCAAAGTGAGTAAAGGTGCCGGCGCACTCCAAGCCTCGGTGGAAGTCGATCAGATGGCGCAGCTCAACCACGTCATCCGGCAACACCCCAATGCGGGTCATGCCCGTGTCGATGGCCAGGTGATACCTACCAACCTTGCCCAAGGCCACGGCCCTCTCGCCAAGGGAAAACGCGAAGTCGCTCGTGTAGATTGATGGCATGAGATCATGAGCAAGCAGGGTGTCGATGGCACCAAGCGGCGGCTCGCACAGCACAAGGATCGGCCACGAGATGCCCGCACGGCGCAGCTCGACGCCCTCGGCAACCGTGGCAACCGCAAACTGGTTGGCGCCTGCGGCGTACATGGCCTTTGCGCACTCGACGGCACCGTGCCCGTACGCGTCGGCCTTGACCGCGCACATCAGCTTGGTGCGTGGCTCGAGAAGCGCCTTAAACGTACGGACGTTCGCGCGAAGCGCACCGAGGTCTATCTCGACCCAAGCCCACCGGTCCAGAGGGCAGTTCTTAAGCACGTCGCGTCCCGACATCGCATCCTCCACCGCTGCCACCGCCTACTCCTCTGGCTCGCCCTCGGGAAAGGCGATGTCATCCTCAAGTGCATCTTCTGCCAGTCCGATCATGTCTATGATGTCACGAGCCATGACGCCACGAGACCCACGCTCGTTGATGGCCAGCGAGCCGGCGTGCCCGTGAATCTCGCAGGCCAGCGCCGTGAGCGTGGGCAGGTCCTCGTGGTCTATGCTACCTCGCGCGAGAAGCGCCGCGATGACGCCGCTGAGCGCGTCGCCCGAGCCCGCCGTGGCCAGAGATGCGGGTCCTGGCTTAGGCAAAAGCGCGACCTCTGCGTTCAGGCAGGCAGTCGCCGATCCCTTGGCCACGACGCACAGCTCGCTTCCGCCATCCGCCCAGACGATACGACGCGCAGCCTCCATTGCGGTAGTAAGTGAGTTGGGCGGCGTTGCCTGCAGGCCAACCAGACGCCCCAGCTCGCCACGATGCGGGGTCAGGACCAAAGGGTCGCTGCGACGCAACAGCTCGGGAAACTCGTCCAGGGAGTTTGAGGTCAAGCGCGCAATACAGTTCAGGCCGTCGGCATCGACGACCAGTGGCACCTCGGCAGAGAGCAGGTGCGAGACCACACTCACGGTGCCGGCGGTCACGCGCATGCCCGGGCCGACCAGGGTGCAGGAGCGCTTCTCGGCAAGCTCGGCGATCTTGATGGCAGCCGCATCGGAGAAGGTCCCATTGTCCTTGGCAGGAAGTCCGAGCACGGGGATCTCAAGCAGCTGTGACTGGATGACAGGCACGATGGGCGCGGGAACGGCAAGCGTCACATAGCCTGCGCCGGCTCGTGCCGCAGCAAGCGCGGCCATGACCGGGGCCCCCACGAAGCGCTGCGATCCCCCGACGACGAGCACCGAGCCGCGCGTGAACTTATTGTCCGCGTTTGAGAGGGGTGGGAGCATGCCCGCATAGTCCGCAAGGTCGGCACGCCAGGCGACAGGATCTGCCTCACGCACGAGCTGCTCGGTCTGCTCGGCGAGAGGCGCCACCACAATGGTGCCGCAGGTGTCTCGACCCTGGTCGGCAAGCAGGCCCGGCTTGAGCACGAGCATCGTCACCGTGAGGTCTGCCGAGACGCAGCCGCCGGCAGAAAGGCCGGTCTGGGCAGAGAGGCCACTCGGCACGTCCACCGCGACGACACGTGCGTCAGAGTCGTTGACGCAGTCTATCCAGATGTCAAAGGGCGTGCGGGGAATCCCATGGAAGCCGGTGCCGAGCATGGCATCGACCACGACGTCGGCGGCTGCGAGCACCTTCTCAAGCTGGTCGCGCGGAGGGGCGACGAGCACGGAAACGCCGGCGTGCTCGGCACTATTGGCCACTACGCGGGCGAGGTCACCACGTATCGCGTCTGGCTCGACCGGGGTAACCACGCTTACGCGGATGCCCCTGGCCTTGAGACTCTCGGAACAAACCCAACCGTCTCCCCCGTTGTTGCCAAGGCCACACATCACGACGACTTCCTCGACGTTGCCCATGCCCATGACCTCTCGGGCCGTCGATACTCCAGCCCTGTGCATGAGCTCGGATATGCTCACGCCCACGCCGGTGAGGTCACTCTCCACCTGCTTGACATCCTCGACGTTTAGGACTGGCTGCATGATGTCACCTTCCTAGGCCTCCTCGCGAGACGACTTGCCCACTCGCGCATGTTGCTCTTCCTCTGTGCCCACCTCGATGGGCCTCACCCCAGCGTCTCTGTCGACATGCCCTCGGACATCCTCGCTCTCCCCGGCGAGGTGCTCGAGCTCGTCGACGATGACGCGGGCGCTCTTGAATGACGCCTGAAACTCTGTGGCGGCGCCATGTGCCGCATCCCGCTTCGGACGAACGGCCTCGGTCACCATCACGGCAGTCGCGACGGCCTCATCATGCGTCGTCGAGAGCGAGATCGCCACCTCCTGCACACCCCTGGCCTCGGCAATCTCGGCCGCACGGCCCGAGAGGACGCAGCTGGGCCGACCGTTGTCAGCGCGCCTCACCGAGACGTCCCTAAAGCCCACACCCTCCGAGAAACCCGTGCCCAACGCCTTGAGCACGGCCTCGCGTGCCGCGAAGCGGGCGGCGTAGTGGTCTGCCGGCCTGGGACTCGCATCACAGTAGCTGCGCTCGTCCTCGGTGAAGACTCGTGCGACAAAGCTCGGACGCCGACGCATGACGGCCTCCATGCGCGCTATCTCAAGCATGTCTACGCCAATGCCCGCAACTGCCATCACGTCTCCCCCTCGCCCGTCATCGCTACTCAACCGTAACAGACTTTGCGAGGTTACGCGGCTTGTCAACGTCAAGACCCTTGGCCTTGGCGACGTAGCGCGCAAGCATCTGCAGGTGCACGACTGCGACGATGGGCACAATGTACTCGTCCATCTTCGGCACCCACAGCACCTGCTCGCAGAGCTGAGCCACCTCCTCGTCACCGTCAGTCGCCACAGCGACCACCTTGGCTCCGCGAGCGATGGACTCCATGATGTTCGAGACAGTCTTATCGTGCACGTGATCATCGGGAACCACCGCGAGTACCGGGAAGCCGGGTTCGATGAGCGCGATGGGACCATGCTTCATCTCGCCTGCGGGGTAGGCCTCGGCATGCACGTAGGCGATCTCCTTCATCTTGAGGGCACCCTCGTAGGCCGTGGTCGAGTTGGTGCCACGCCCCAGGTAAAGCGCACTCGTGGCATCCTGGAAGATGGGCACGGCCTGCTTGTCCTGCCAACTGCGGTTAAAGATCTCGCGGATGAGGTCAGGCACCTGCCTGAGCTCGCGGTAGATCATCTCGACGTCACAGGGTGTCATGCTGCCGTTAGCAAAGGCCAAGCGCAGGGCTACGAGCGCGGACGCAACCATCTGGGCAGTATACGCCTTGGTGGAGGCAACAGCCACCTCGGGACCAGCCTGCACGTAGAGCGTGCCATCGGCCTCACGTGCGGCCGAGCTCCCCAACACGTTGGTGATCGCGAAGATCTTGCAGCCCATGCCCTTGAGCCTGCGAGCGGCCGCTAGGGTGTCTGCCGTCTCGCCAGACTGCGTGATGATGAGGCAGAGGGTGTGGTCAGTCACGAGGACGTCGGCATAATTGAACTCCGAGGCGAACTCAACCGAGACGAAGATCCGGGCCCAGTGCTCTATGAGGGTCTTTGCTATGAGACCCACATTGTAGGAGGTTCCGCAGCCGATGATGTAGACGCGATCTACCTGAGACAGCTCCTCGCGCGTCATGCGTAGCTCGTCCATCTCGATGCCATGTTTGCCGAGACGATCCTTGAGCAGGCGCTCGATAGCCTCGGGCTGCTCGGCGATCTCCTTACCCATGAAGTCGGAGTGGCCACCGAGCGTCGCCATCGAGGCGTCCCAGTCGATGTCGAGGCCCTTGGGCTCTGTTACCTCGCCGCCGCTCGCGTCATAGACGGTGATGCCCCCGTCCTTTTCGAGCAGGGCGATGTCACCATCTTCAAGCTGTACCACGTGGTCCGTGACGGAGGAAAGCGGTATGACGTCCGATGCCGCATATGCACCGTCCTCGGTGGAGGCCACGACAAGCGGGCTTCCACAGCGCGTCACGACGATCTGGTCGGGTACGTCGGAGCAGATGACGGCGATGGCCCATGACCCCTCAAGGCGCGCGACGGTGTTACGCAGCGCGCCGACCATGTCCCCCTTGGCCGGACCGTTCCACGCATCCCCAAAAAGGTGTGCTATGACCTCGGAGTCGGTCTCGCTCTTGAACTCATGTCCCTCGGCACGCAGGCTGCGACGAAGCTCCTCGAAGTTCTCGATGATGCCGTTGTGGACGATGGCGATGCTGCCCGAGCAGTCCGTGTGCGGATGGGCGTTCCTGTCGGCGGGGGCGCCATGGGTGGCCCATCGGGTATGGCCGATGCCACAGCTGCCCACGAGGTTCGCGTCATCGCAACGCTGGCGCAACGCCTCCACACGACCTTGGCACTTGACGACGTGCAAGTGCCTTGAGGGCGAGATGATGGCAACGCCAGCCGAGTCATACCCGCGGTACTCCAAGGCCGCAAGGCCATCGAGCAGGTAGTTGATTGCCTGATTCTTGCCGGTATATCCTACGATTCCGCACATGCGCATGCCTCCATCTTTGCCACGCTAACCTGGATGTACGAACGCAGAGCCACTTTTCGTGCCCCGTTGGCTCGATCGGACAAGCAGCTTGCCCGAGGCCCCTCGAACTCGCTCGAGACTACACCCCAAAGGGTTCGAGCGCCCTTACGACGATATCATTGGCCTGGGTGCACAGCGCATCCTCTGGTGCCTCCGCGAGCACGCGGATGAGGGGTTCGGTGCCGGAAGCACGCACGAGCACCCGACCGTTGCCCCCAAGGAATTCCTCGGCCTCTCTGACGGCCGCCTTGACATTGACAGACTCCATGGCGGCAGCCTTGTCCGCAACACGAACGTTCACGAGCTGCTGGGGATAGAGCCTCACGGGCGCCGCAAGCTGAGAGAGGGTCTCTCGCTCCGCACGGATGACCTCCATGATGCGCAGGCTCGTCATGATTCCGTCTCCAGTGCGCTCGATGTCGCCAAAGATGATGTGGCCCGACTGCTCCCCGCCGAGCGAGTAGCCATTCTCGCGCATGCAGGCATAAACATTCTTGTCGCCCACATCCGTGGTCACGTACGAGAGGCTCGCCTCGTCGAAGGCCTTGAAGAGGCCGTAGTTGCTCATGACCGTGGGGACAATGGTGCCTGCGGCAAGGCGACCATGCTTATGCAGGTATTTTCCACAGATGTAGAGGATGAGGTCACCGTCAACGGTGCGACCGCGCTCGTCGACGGCAAGGCAGCGATCCGCGTCTCCGTCATAGGCAAAGCCCACGTCAAGACCTTGTTCTACCACGTGCCGCTGCAGGCGCTCGATGTGGGTGGAGCCGCAGTCGACGTTGATGTTAAAGCCGTCCGGCGCGTTGCTTATCACGCGCACATCTGCCCCGAGCGCATCGAAGACGGGCTTGGCGACCGAGGAAGCGGCGCCATTCGCGCAGTCAAGCCCCACCTTGACACCTTGGAGCGAGAAGTTGGCGCTGGCGATGAGGGAGGCTATATAGCGGTTGCGGCCCTGCATGTAGTCCACAGTGCACCCTATGGCATCGCCCGTCGCGAGGGGAACTTCCACCTTGTCGTCAATGTAGTCCTCTATCCGCTCAAGCACGTCCTCGTCCATCTTGTAGCCTTCGCTGTTGACGAGCTTGATACCGTTGTCAGTGAAGGGGTTATGCGACGCCGTGATCATGATGCCGCAGTCGAATCGGCCGTCGAGCGTCTCGTAGGAGACCCCGGGCGTGGGGATGACGTGGAGCATGTACGCATCGGCACCGGAGGCAACGAGTCCCGCCACGAGTGCTGACTCGAACATGTAGCTTGAGCGACGCGTATCCTTACCGAGCACGACGCGGGCCTTGCGCTCCTGACGCGCGCCGTAGTACCACCCTACGAAGCGACCTATCTTGTAGGCATGTTCGACGTCAAGACCCTCATTGGCCTTGCCGCGAAATCCGTCCGTCCCAAAGTACCTCATAGCTTCCTCTCCTGCGCCAGGCACCACGGCGCTTGCGCGACGACCCGGCACGTAGGACTACGCCTCAGACTTTACACGGCAGAATTCTAGCAGCATATGTCTGCTGCGTCAGATGAGGATACGGGGTACATCCGATAAAATCGGGCTCAAGCACGGTCGCGGGAACTTGGGTGCACCCAGAAGGCCCAGGCGAATTGCGCAATCAGGCAGCTCATTGTGGCGACCGAGTCACTACAAGGGAGCGGGATTGCCCTCACGCCTGCGTCAGACACAAGACGGGGAAGCCGCAAACGCGACTTCCCCACACAAACAACTCCTCTTTTGCCGATGGGAACGGCACACGCCACACAGCGGTGGGCCAAGAGGATCCTAGCGCTTGGAGAACTGCGGGCGCTTGCGGGCCTTCTTGAGGCCGTACTTCTTGCGCTCGACCGCACGGGAGTCTCGCGTGAGCAGGCCAGCCTTCTTGAGCTCGGCGCGATACTCGCCTGCCTCGAGCAGGGCGCGGGCGATGCCGAGGCGTAGTGCCCCGGACTGGCCGTTGATGCCGCCTCCGTCACAGTTCGCGAAGACGTCAAAACGACCGACGGTGTCAGTCACGCGAAACGGAGCCATAGCGTTATCAACGAGCTGCTGGCGCCCAAAGTACTGTGCGGCCTCACGGCCGTTAACACTGACCTTACCGGTGCCAGGGATCAGGCGGACACGTGCCGTCGCCTCCTTGCGACGCCCAGTGCCGGTATACAGAGCGATGTTATCAGCCATCGGTTACGCCTCCAGATCGATCTTGGTGGGATTCTGAGCAGCATGCGGGTGCTCGGGGCCAGCATAGACCTTGAGCTTCATGCCCTGCTGGCGGCCGAGCGTGGTCTTGGGGAGCATGCCCTTGACGGCGTGCTCGATGACTCGCTCGGGACGCTTGGCCATGACGTCTGCGAAAGACTCTGTCTTGAGGCCTCCCAGCCAACCAGAATGGCGCCAGTAGCTCTTATGCTCTGCCTTGGTGCCCGTAAGCCTCACCTTGTCTGCGTTGATGACGATCACGAAGTCACCAGTGTCGGCGTTGGGCGTATACTGTGGCTTATCCTTGCCGCGAAGGATCATGGCCGCCCTCGTCGCGAGACGACCGAGCGTGGCGCCGTCGGCGTCGATAAGCACCCACTTGCGCTCGACCTCACCTTTCTTGGCATAATGAGTCGACTTGGTCACTTGACTCCTCCTTGAAACCTGTACTTCGGCGGCCCCTGGACGGACAGCCGGATCTTTTCCTGCGAGATTACGGGGCTCAGTGGAAAAGTCTTAAAAGTATATACCACGATCGCCAAGACCGCTGAGGTTTCGCAACCTTCGCGAAGTCTGCACCCACAAGACCCCAACGCCACCTCGGTGCCCCAGAATCTGCGGGGTACCGAGGCGGCGACGTTTGCCCAGTTGGGTCAAATTCTTAGGTACCCCAGAATCTGCGGGGCACTGAGACGCCGGAGTCCCCGGCGCGCCAAGGGGCTGGTGGCGCCGGGGTGCCATCCCCTTACTCGTACTTGATGATCTGTATGGTGGTACCGACCTGTAGCACGGGGACCTCGGCCTGCTCCACGTAGAGCGTGCCGGCCATGTTGGGCTCGGTGACACCGGTGAAGCTGATGCTGCAGTGCCCCAGACTCTGCAGGGTGACCGGGGCCTCGGCACCGATACACGTGATCTTATAGAAGCCATCATCTATGCGAAGAATGTCGCCGACAGAGATCTGCCCGTCTATGGGATTCACATTGACCAGGTAGCAATAGTCCTTGAGCTCTGGGGGCGCTGTCGCACCAAAGAGGATGAGCATATTGGTAGCCCTAAAATCCTCGGCGTGAGGGCCCACGCCCAGTACCTTGTTCTCATAGATAGCTTTCATCACCATTCCAATCTACTCGTGCCAAACGTAAGCGCAGGGGACACCTACCGACGCCAACATACTACGCGTACAGACCGACGGATGCGGCGAATGCGAGGAGTACGCGAACCCAGCCGGTAAGGAAGCGGGAGTACATGACAGATAGTACGCCGACCTCTATGGTCTCGGTCTCGGCCTCGGCAAGGCCCAGGCCAACGGGAACGAAGTCGCAGGCACACTGGTTGTTAATCGCAAACAGCGCGGGCAGGGCCATCTGGGGCGCGATGGCGCCCTTGCCGATCTCGGCACCGATAAGCGTTCCTATGATCTGGGCGATGACCGCTCCGGGACCAAGCAGCGCAGAGAGACCGGGAATGGACACGACGATGCCGAGAACCAGCAGGCCCACGGGGTTGCCAGCAAGCGGCGAGAGGAAGTTGGCAATGAGGTTGCCGAGCCCCGTGCCGTTGATGACGCCAATAAGCATTGCGACGAACGCCATGAACGGCAACAGCGTGGTGATACAGGTCTGGATGGCGTCACGACCCGCCTGGTAGAGCGTGTTGACAAAGGTGCCAACGCCCATGCCTATGGCAGACAGCAGGCTGCTCTTCTTTTGCGGCGTGCTCGCCATGTAGTCCTTGTCCTTGCCAGACACACCAGAATCAGCACCAGAATCCTTAACCTCGCTGGTGGCAGCGGGGGCGGTGCCTTCAGCTGTAGCGTAGCTGCCAGAGACGGCCTCGGATCCATCCGCAAGAGAGATGCAGCTGGACTTGACCGAAGAGACGTAAATGTCCTCTTTGATGTACTGCGCCAGCGGACCCGACTTGCCAGTCGGCATCACGTTAGCGGTGGGAATGCCCTTCTGCGGGTAGATGCCGCAGCGCAGGGTGCCGCCGCAGTCGATGACAACCATGGCGATCTCCTCTTCCGGGCAGGAGGTCTTGAAGCCATTGACGGGCGTCATGCCAGACAGCTCAACGATGCGAGAGAGGCACTCGGGCTCGGCGCCACCACCGACTATATACATAACCTTATTGCGCTTAGGCGTGGCTTTGACCACAAGCGGGCCTCCCCAACCACCATCGCCTGCAACGATCTTGATAGCCTTGAACTCAGCCATTGTTTGGTCTCCTTCCTACGCCGCAGCGTCAAGGTGCTCGTTGTGTTGACCAAGCTCGCGCGCGAGGCGTACGTGCTGCTGGCGCTCGACCAGACGTGTGGTGAACTCGGTCGACCACCCCGAGATGAAGTTGGCGACGAAGCCAACCAGAAGGTAGCGAAGGGCAAGCTGCGACGTGTCAAGGCCGAGGGCCGTGACACCCGATGCGATGCCCAGGTAGATAAAGATCTCACCGGGATTGATGTGCGCAAAGATGCCGCTGTTGGTGTGACAATGATACGAGGCAGCCGCGTAGTAGGCAGGCTTGTAGAACTCGGGCAAAAACTTGCCCATCGAGAGCGCCATGGGGTTGCCAAGCATCAGGGCGCTGACAAACGGGAGCACAAGATAGCGAAGCAGGGGGTTTCCTGTACAGAACTTCGCGAATCGATTGACACGCTCTTGCCCAATGAACGCCACGAGCGAGTTCATGAAGACGAGGAGCATGAGGATCAGGGGGATTATTCCTGTCACCCAGCTCGTGAACTGCTTGCCGCCCTCATAGAACAGGTTCATGAATGCGGATGTGAGGTTAGTGATGGCTTCCACGGACCCTCTCCTATCTCTTAGTTATTGTCGACTGGTAGTCCTTGGGGACCCTTACCCGCCCAAGAAGGCCCCCCATTGCCTTGCCTACGTTCTGGACGGGCGCGGCTGGCTCTGGGATCGGCTTGCCCGAAACATAGAGCCCATAGTTGCGTGCGGCGTCCTCGAGCGCCTTGCCGAGGTTGCGATGGCCCTTAGGTGCGTCGCTGGCGCGCAAGTCACAGATGTCTCTTCCCTCGTAACCGGGAAGGTCCCTCACGCGCGCGAAGGAACTGACGCCCTCAAGCACCTTGCCCTCCCGGATGATGCCGTCATCATCCAGAAGGAACATAACGATAGCGCCGGCATGAAAGCCTCCACTCCTACGTCCGACAGCAACCCTACCCCTTCTCTTGAGCTTTGCGAACTCACGAGAAAAGTCATGCATCTGACAATACGTCAGAACGAACTGAGCCACCATCGCGGCAACGATGACGAGTATGACCGCAAGCACTCTTCTTCCCTCCCTTCTTTCCATATCTTGGTAGCAACCAAACACATCACAGCCATCGACTCTACTCCGGCCACACAGCGCATCACTGGGCTTCCCCTCTGCTCAGGACGCGGATCGCATCCTCGTAGGTCGTAGCGCCCGCAAGGCGCTCGCAGAGGGTCTTACTCTGCACGATCTGGACTATCTCGTCGTAGACCCGCACAAGAGCGCTCTCATCGACATGGACGGACTCAGGCACGCCCAGCAGGAATATGACCTGAACGAGATCACGCCCGCACGCCACTGGCCGAGGAAAGGTCCCCAGCGCAAGCACAATGTCCCCCGTGGCGAACTGCTGGCAGTGTGGCAGGGCAACCGCATGGTCGAACACCATGCGATGCAGCTGCTCGCGCTTCTTGAGTCGCTCTGCGAACCCCTGATCCAGGCAGCCCTGGCCAATGAGATCGTCAACCATCCTGGCGATACCGCCCGCATAGTCCTCGACATCCTCAAGGCGGAAGAAGCGCTCCGGCCTCAGCAGGCTGCGAATCGTGGGGCTGGCGCCCGCATCGGCCGCATGGATCGCCTCACCGGACTTGACGGCACGCCGAATGCGACCCAGCATCTCCTGCTCGTCGAACACCTCATGCACAATGATCATGGGCACATCACACGACAGCGAAAGCGGCATCGTACTCAGCACCACGTCAAAGCCCTCCAGCACATCCTCCCCCACCTCTGATCGGGTGAAGAGGGACACCTCGTCAGAGCTGTCCAGTACCTTGCGCAGCTGCGCCTCAATGAGATGGGCCGTGATGCGCTCTGACCCCGCGACCACGGCTATCTTCAGATGCCTCATGCTGGAGGTCCTCAGACGCTCGAAGATAACGCCAAAGTAGGCGGTCAGGTAACCCCGCTCGTCATCGGGCACCTCAATGCCGATGTGATTGCGTATGATGCGGGCGGCGATACCAGATATCTCGTACTCGAGCGGATACTTCTCCCTCATGTCTCCCAGAAGCGGGTTTCTCAACACGATGCCACAGCGCAGGCGGTTGAGCATGTACTTGATATGGTATAGGACCTCGGTAGAGAGATCCCCAAAGCTGATGGCAATGTTAAGATCGTCGTGCACGGCAGTCACGATGTCCTTCACCAGCGAGACGACCTCCTCGTCCAGCTCGATCGGCCCCACGGAGTCGGCGTCGCCCGGCGTCCGCACGCCAACGATGGAGAGGAGGACAAACAGGCGCTCCTTGTACGGGTACCTGCCACCCGTGACCCCTTCGATATCGTCAACGAGGCGATCGACGAGCGAGAACTCGGGCGTTTCAACAAAGTCCACCAACGGCTCGTCGATAGCACCGATGGCGTGGCCCCGGCGAAAGCGATCGAGCATGACGGTGACGTAACGGACAAGTATGTCGCGGATGCTCGTCTCGGAGGAGATCAGACGCGCGTTCTTGGCGATGATGTCCTGGATCTGCCCATCAAGTGGGCGATCCCCGTAGATGGCATCGTATGCCTTATCGATGATATAGGACCTGATGTCAATCTCATTGCCGTCGAGGACAAGCCCACTGTTCTCGCGCCCTAGGATACTCAGTCCCCAAGGGGCGATGTCATCGCGCAGGGCGGCCAGGTCAGCCGCAAGCGTAGACCTGCTCATGTAAAGCCTCTGCGCAAGACGCTCCATCGTGACCGGACTCGCTGAGCTGGCGATCAGGCCGAACAAGCGCGCACGCCTACTCTTTGGGGAATCTGGCGCTTGTTCGCTCGCCGCCCTCAGTTCCCGCTCATATGCAAAGAACGCCTCGCGATCGTAGATGACAAGCGCCAGCACGCCCGCCTCGCTCTCGAGCGTGGCCATATCGCCTAGCAAGAAGTTAAGCCTCTTGACGTCGTTGCGGACGGTACGCGAGCTCACGCCCAACGTCTCGGCGAGTTCCGTAAACGTTGCCGTAGCATGCCGCGAGAAGTATGCGAGTAGCGCGCTGATCCTGCTGTCTGCAGCCTTTGGCATCTTGTCACCTAACGGAGCGCTGCACTAGCCGCGGCTCTTGCCGCCAGAGATATTGATCGTCGTGCCCGAGATGTAGCCAGCGCGATCTGAGGCAAGAAACGCCACGGTGTAGCCCACCTCGTCGAGCATGCCGGGGCGACCGACGGGGATGGACTTCTTGTAGTCGGTGTTGAGCTTGTCGGGAGTGGTGCCGCGCGTGTAGGCAAGCGCCTCGTCATAGGCGGGGGTACGCAGGCCCGTGGCCTCCATGATGCCTGGGGCGCAGGCAACGACGCGCACGCCGTATTGGCCAATCTCCTTTGCCCAGGAGCGCGTGAAGGAATCGACGGCTCCCTTGGTGGCAGAGTAGGCCGACTGACCCTGCGACCCTTCCTTTCCGGACTCGGAGGACATGTTGATGATTACGCCCTTGCCCTGCCTGATCATCTGGCGGGCGGCGGCCTGCGCACACAGGAAGACGCCCTTGACGTTAACGTCAAACATGAGGTTGAAGTCATCGACACCAAGCTCGTACTGGGGCTTCTCTCCGACAGCGTCTACGAGCAGACGCGGCCTGTTGAGCCCCGCATTGTTGACGAGGATGTCAATGGCACCATAGCGGTCCATGACAGCCTGCGTCATGGCGTCAACGCTGTCGCGATCTGACACGTCGCACTTGACGCAGTACATACCCTCCAGCTCGTCTCCGGTCTTGACAGTGAGGTCGACGATGACGACCCGCGAGCCAACGCTCCTCAGGACCTCAGCGACATGCCTGCCGATCCCAGAGGCGGCACCGGTGACGATGGCGACCTTACCCTCGAGCTCAAGCCACTGCTTTTCCATTGCTCGCTCCTCCCTGACTGGTGTGTGGGGACCATCGCAATCCCCTCTACTTGATATTCTCAAGGTTCGAGAGCGGCAAATGATGTCATCCTTTGCACGGCGGTTGCAAGCGGTCGGACGAACGAGGGCGATGAGGCGAGGTAGTGGATAGCATGGAGCTGCGTTGATGGGAGACCTCAACGCCGCCTTAGTGCCCCAGAATCTGCGGGGTACCGAGGCGGCGACGTTTGCCCAGTTGAGTCAAATTCTTAGGTACCCCAGAATCTGCGGGGCACTGAGGCGCCGGGGTCCCCGGCGCACCGAAGGACACCGCCGATGTCTGAAGAGTAGATCTTGGGCACTACGTACGCACGAGGAGCAGTGCCATCTTGAAGGGCTGATCGGCACGGACGTAGTGTCTCCCGCCCTTGTCAAACTTGAAGTTCTCACCCGCGTGGATACGATGCTCTGTACCCTCGTAGCCGACGATCGCCTCGCCCTCAAGCGCAAAGACCAGCGCATCGCCGGGCGCCGCATGCTCATCAAGACCCGTGCCGGCGGCAAAGCTCATGAGCGCGAACTTCATGCCATCGTTATGCGCCAGGTCCATGTTCACGATCTTTCCGTCCTGGGTCGGCAGCAGCTCCGCTAGCCTGATGATCTCCCCTGCCTTGATCTTCTCGTTCATGTGCGTCTCCTTCGTGAGGGTGAGCTCGATATAGACGCAACCCTCTTGGCTTTGGATTCCCACCGGGATATCGACGGGCGTGACGAGCGCATCACCCTCGGCGAGTGTCCACGTACGCCCACCGCTCTCATAGGACTCCGCTTCTCCAGCCACAACCAGAAGGAGCTTGGGGTAGGCGTAGCTCTCGGCGCTGATGTCGGTGTGTGCTGCGAGCGAGAAGACAGATACGGAAAGGTCAGCCGTACGACTGACCGCCTCCGACGTCGTGCAGCCCGCCTCGGGGGTGCAATCCCTCTTGATGGAGAAAACCGTGCCTGACGTGAATTTCATCTCTGCCTCCCTTGTCCGAGCGCTGAGTTTCGTGCACCATCAGGATATACGCACTGCGGGACACACAGTGTTGATTATCCAACAACAAGAGAAAATGACGCACATGAGAAGACGCGACCGTGAGGTCAGGGATCCGCACATTATCAGCGACATTATTGGACGCGCACGAATCGTCCACCTGGGGTTGGTGGATGGCGTACGTCCCTACGTAGTCCCACTACACTACGGGTTTGAGTTTTCCGAGGCGGATTCGCCGCATGCGGATGCACGGTGCCTCACGCTCTGGTGTCACAGCGCGCGAGAGGGGCGCAAGATAGACGTCATCCGCGCAAACCCGACGGCGTTCGTCCAGATCGACTGCGACGAGACCCTCTCCTCCGGAGGCGAGCGCGCCTGCAGCTACGGAGCATCCTACGCCAGCATCATGGGCGACGCTCAGGCGCGAGTGATCGAGGAGCCCAAGGAGAAGGTCAGAGGACTCACACTCCTCATGCGCACGCAGACAGGACGTGACTTCACCATCACGGAGGCGATGGCCGCCTCTGTGGCCGTCATTCGCATAGACGTACCCCACCTGAGCTGTAAGCTCTGTCCCACACGACAGCGCTAGCGCAGAGTCCTCACGCTGACCAGTCGCAGCGCACCACCCCACACCGACGCGTAGGAAAGCCTTTTCAATTATTTTCAATAAAACAGATAAATTCCCCCCGTATGCACCGGTAAAATGAGGTAGCATAAGCCTAAATTATGAATCGGAAGCTTGCTCGCCCATGATGCCTCTCCCACGGCAGCGGCAAAACGGCAGTCCAATCGAAGCTGTCTCGTACCATGGATGCCGTCATGTGGGACAATGGCCACGCGGGAGGAGCGTCGCGGTATGTTGGCACATCAAAGCCACATCCGCTAGGTTGCACCCGAGGATTGGAGGCCCATGAACTGCCCAGAATGCGGAGAGCCGCTGCCAGATAAGGCGTTCATCTGTCCGCACTGCGGAACGCCACTGTTGGACAGGATTATCTGCAGTGACGACGTGGACGAGGATAGCGAGGCATCAGCTCCCGATGTCGACGATGCAGACGTGGACGTCGACGAGCTGGACGATATTGGCATGGATGTCGACGAGGCGGTGAGCTCTGGTGACGACGCGGATAACGACGACACGACAAACGACCTTGGCGATGACAGCGCTCGCAATGAGGTGACCGCAGACAGCCTCATCCTCGACAGGCTCTCCGACCTGTCGAGCATGTCTCCTGAGGAGACGGTGATCTCGTGGCGTACCTCAGGCGGACCTCGTTCAAACGAGAGCTGGACGAACGACCTCAAGATCGATGACTTCACAATCGACGATGGTAGCGACGGTGGCGAGGGCACGTCCTTTACAAGCGAAGGCTTACGCGGCAGAGTCGCAGATGACGAGATCACGACCGATGGCATCACAACCGATGGCAACCAGCGTGTCTCCGCATACGCAGCCGACGAGAAAAACGTCGACGGCGGGATGGACGTTCAGCCTGGGATCCCATCGTTGCCTGACGACTCTGTCTTGAGCGAGTCCGAGGCGACGGTCGTACGCCCAACGACTGGGCAGAGGGACAAGGCCAACGAGTACGAGGGCAACTCGTATGTCGAGGAGGGCGTTGGCACGCAGCCAGCCGCAGACGACTCTGCCCCAGAGCCTCGGGAGGACAAACCTGCAGAGGATGGCTCGTCGGACGACACCAGGATAGTGGGCGAGCCTGCGGACCACGAGACGGAGGGCCGCGACAACGACGAGCTCGATGATCTCGATAACCTCGATGATCTCGACGAGCTCGATGACGCCGAGGATGGCAACTTCGACTACCACGACGACTTTGATTTTGAGGGTGACTATGCCGATGAGACTGATGGCGAGGAACCCGACAGCGAGGATGACTATGAGGAAGACGAGTACGATGAGGAGTACGAGCGCGAGAAGCAGTACTTTGCCGACCAGACGGCCATAGCGAGCGGAGGCAGCGGGGTTGCCGCGCCCCTTCCCATCCCCATCATGCAGCGCAGCGAGGGCAGGGAGGTCCCACGCGAGTACATCGAGGCAGCCAATGCCAAGAGGGAGGAGGTCGGCGCGGGTGCCGACAGCGAGTGGTATGCCCCCGGCAACGTGAGCGCCACCATGCAGGCGGCCAACTCACACGACCGCAACATGCACCGAACGCTCGTTGTCGCCATTGTCATCATCTTCATAGTCATCGTCAGTGTCGTTGCACTGTGGATCACGTACGACCAGGAGATGTGGGGCGGAAAGCGCGTACCCGATGTCCTGACCGAAAGCGTCGACACGGCGAGAAACGCACTCGAGGCGGATGGCTTCAAGGTCGAGATCCTCCAAGAGGGGACGGATGACGGCGTGGGCACGATACTTTCGATGTCACCTGACCCCGGCACGCGACTCAATCCGGGCAAAACCGTACGGATAACCGAGGGGGTCCTGAGAACCTTGCCTAACGAGAAGGGTAAGTCTTTGGATGACGCGACAAGCGAGCTGCAGGGTCTGGGCCTCAACGTAACGACAAGCGAGCAACTCTCAGACGAGACGCCCGGCACCGTGCTCGAGACCGACCCAAAGATGGGGCAAACGTATCGCACGGGTGACACGGTCGAGCTCAAGATCGCCAAGAACTACACGGTACCGGAGGTCATGGGCAGAACCGAAGATAGCGCAAAGAGCATCATCGAGGATGCGGGTTTCGTGCCAAACGTCACCTACGAGGAGTCGAGCGCGAAGGTGGGTACGGTCATCTCGACCGATCCCATCGCGGGCTCCGTCGCCAAGAGCGGTTCGACCGTCAACATCACCGTGGCAAAGGCAACAGCAAAGACCTACAATGCCACATACTTCGATCTGGTCGTACCCAGCGACTACGTTGACTCTGTGACCATACAGACCTCGACCGTCAACAACGGCTCCCAGGCGACGCCGGGCACAACACCCAGCGCTACGAGTGGTACGACAGAGGTGATGCAGGTCTACTACAAGAACGAGCTGGCGGCAATCATCTACTCGTCCTCGACGAACATTGGAGTGACGCCAAGCGGAAGCGAGCGCCTCGTGCAGAGTATCAATGACTCGAGCGGACACCCCATCAAGGTCTACGAGATGCGCACCAGTACCTCCACGACCACGATCTCGCAAAACGTGACGTCATTCCTCAATGCGGCAAACGTCTCTGGCTGGGTAAAGGCGCACTAGGAAAGGGGGCAGGGGCGAAGCGTGGACACAACTCGCACGTCTCTGAGTGTGCCCACGCCTGCCGAGCGCCCACGTTAGCTTTAGCGACCGCCAAAGAACAGGAGCGCTCCCGCACGGGGGCGCTCCTGCATCTATACGCTGTGAAAACATTTGCTGTGAAGAGACCTGGTGGCACCGCACCAGACACGAGGCCACGAGGCACCGGTCCGTCCGTGAGCCTTGCTCGCCTCTGTCTGTCTACAGCGACTCCTCGGTACAACGCTTCATGTCGGCACGAATGAGTTCGCGAATGTATGCTTGTCTGTTCTTGCGCCCGCAGAGCCATTCCCAGAGATCCATGTCAACCGGATAGAAGCGCAGCGCCATCTGCTTTACGCTCTTCTTGCGGTACCTTGCGTTTGCTCTCTTTTGAGCCTCGCTCGTTGCCATGAGTACGCGCTTCCTTCTATCGACGTGCCAGCACTCCGCCTTGGTTCTTAAGAAACACGACCATAGCAGCCCGTATACCCCATCATCGAACCGAAGGGAATACACATCTGCCTGCTCCACGAAGTCAACAACTCAATGCCAAGAGGGCCTCGTGCTCCACGACGCCACCCACACCCTTACGTTCACGTGCCTCCTGCCACCTAACGTGGCATCTTGTGTCGTGACTGCCTCCGTCTTGCGACGACACCAGCGACGAGCACGACCGCGCCCACGAACGCAAGGACGGGCACGAGGGCAGCCAGCCCATCATCTCCCGTCTGGGGTAAGGCACTGTCTTGTGCCCTGTCCCTGGAAGAGGCTGGTTGAATGTCTCCGCCCCTGATCCGAGAGGACTCCTCGACAGCCGTCACAGGAGTGACTGGATTGTTGGATATAGTGGCGTTAGGACCATAGCTGGGCGTCTCGGTCGCATCGGCCCACACGGCATAGAAGTCGGTGTCTCGCGTAATTGTAATGTGCTCCCCGGGTCCATAGTTCGCTCCGCTGCCGTCGGGCCTGGTGTTCCATCCCACGATCGTGTGCCCTGGCCACGTGAATATGTCATAGGTGATGAATTTTGTGTCTTCACCATACGTGACCGTGACTCGCTTCGTCTCGTCCTCCCCATGGTTTGCGTGAAGGGTCACGGTATAGGATATGGGAGTCCACTGCGCGTAGAGCGTCAGATCCGACGTCACTACGATCGTGTCTCCGTCGCCGTAGGCCGTACCTGTTCCGTCCGTACTCGTGTTCCAACCCCTGAAGCTGTGGCCCACGCGGACAAACGAATTGAGCACGAGTGCCTGTGGCCTGCCCTCCTCGTACGTCTGGGGAGCCATGGATCCCTCGCCCCCGTTGGCGTCAAAGCTGATCGTATGGGTTGCTGCCTCGGGAGACAACGTCCCCCAGATGGCATAGTAGCTCTGTGTAGATGAGTCGGGAAACTTCAGTACCTCTCCAGGCCCTGCCACAACCGGCCCAAGGCGAGACGTCGCCCAGCCCTTGAACACGTAGCCCTCGCGCACAGGGACTGTCACGGCGATCGGGTCGCCGCTATAGCCCTCCATCGTCTGATGCACTGAACTGTCAGATGCACTGTAGTTGGTATAGAACGTAACCGTGCTCCTGTGGCGGTAGACCGCAGTGACCGTGACGTCCGCGCCAAAGGTCATACCAAAGTCGATGTCAGCGTTACCGTTGTTCTCGTTGTGGCCCGAAAGCTTGATACCAAGTGGATTATTGCCACTCTTAAACTCATCTGTAAACTTGAACCTGTTGTCGGTTGTCACGTCCGTAAAGCCAAGCTGCACCACGTTCTGGCCCTGCGCATCAGCCGCCTTCAGGGACTGAAGATACCCGTAGGAGTCTGCCGGACGCAGGATCACGGCAGCGGCCCCGTCAAGTGAGGCGGAGTCGCTTGCCGGCCACGTGGACTTGTCGTTCTCGGGAGGACGGTTCGCCTCATAGTCGGACCACGAGCTCATGATCTTGACGTGACCGGTGTCCTGAGTCGTAACCGCCAAGGTGCTTGCCGAGACGGCCCTGACGGGCAGCGCCACGAGGCTCAGGACAAAGGCGATGACGGCGCCCACGATGGCCCTCGCGTGATTACGGGCGTATGCATGCATTGCAAGACCTCCGCATCAGACCATGAAACCGTTTGTTTACAGTTGAGTCTAGGGCTTATTGCCCCGGAAGGCAACTCATGTGGCAGTCTCCGCTCACAGGACGCCGCGTTACTCTTCATGGTCAGGCCAATGATGCACCTCCAAGCTGTTGCGCCGAACTCCACCTGCAGCCCTGTCGAAGACGGCGGACGACTTCCCGAGCGTGCCCCTCACCGCGACCCGCGCGCCTCCTGCTGCCACGACACCTTCGCGGGCGTGGACGTCGCAGCAGTGCCCGGGCGGGCAGCTCGCCCGGGTGTCTCATCGTGGCATCACCCCGGGCGCCGGATCTGCGGGGCTCGGCCGCGCCACTCGGTGGCGTCGAGTGTGCTATGCGCGTGCCACTCGGTGACGTCGAGTGGCACGACATCTTCTGGCAACTGCGCATATGCCGACTCTTGTGCCACTCGGTGGCGTCGAGTGCGCTATGCGCGTGCCACTCGGTAACGTCGAGTGGCACGCGGACATACAGCGTCGATCAGAGGTCATCGGAGAGGAAACGGCACTAGACGGCGGCACGGTGGACATGGACAGCTAACCTACCCGTAAATAGTGACGCTACGTTACGCCATCCTCTGCGTAGCGTGACGTGTGTCCCTTTATGCCCGTCGTCTGGGTCATCGGTTATCATAGGCATATCAAGGGACGGGGGCTCACCATGAAGGTTGACGAGGCGGGACGGATCATTCGTGCACTGGAGAGATTAGCGCACCGGATGCTCGAGCGCTTTCCGGTCGTTATCGCGCTTGCGGCAGCAGGGACGCTCATCTCGATACTTCAGGCCTACGACGTCTTTGGAATGAGCGCAGGTTCAGATGACCTCTTCATGGTATTGTGGTATAGAGGTCCCCTGCGCACAAACATCGCAACGTCGGCGCTCGTAGCCCAGAGCTTCATCAGCGGGTCTCGACTTGCAGCACTTGCCTGCATCACGGCCACGCTCGCCGCCGAGCGGCTGTTACGTGACGCGCACGAGAACGACGCCACGGAGAAGAAGACGCATGCCCACCTAGGACCACGTCTCATCCTGGTGCAGGCCGCCACGGGGGCGGCGGTATGGGCGCTCTATGCTGCCATCGACCTGCCAGTCAGGGCAGATGAGCGTCTGAGCACCCTCTTTGGTCTGGTCGTGTTGGCCGTCGTACTCATCAGCGTCTTCGGTCTGCCTTGGCTGCTCTACACGTCTGACAATGAGGATGTGCTCCTTGCTTTCCTCGTTAAGGGGGTGGCCTTCTCCGTCTTTGTCGCGGGCATCGTGCACCTTGGTCTATCCATCGTAATGTCCGCGATTGACTCCCTGATCACACACGTGAGCAGCAATGCGCATCAGGCCGTGGCGTCACTCGTGTGGACGTTCGTGCTTCCCTGTGTCTTCTGCTCGCAGGTCCCCCGCCACACCGAGCGGCTCGACGTCCCACACGTCTACCGCATCGTCGTCGGAAGGGCCCTCTTCTACATCTATCTGCTCCTGCTCGCCGTACTCTACCTCTACATCGCGCGCATTGCCCTCACGCGCACCCTGCCCTCAGGCCAGCTCAACTGGTTTGGTTGCCTCGCGCTGCTCGGCACACTCTTCTTCTGGGCAGGCATCCGCATGATTGGCAGTGGCGTGGTGCGCTGGTATCTGCGCTGGGGCTGGGCCCTTGTCATCCCCATCCTCATCGTGCAGCTTATGGCCATCTATCTGCGCGTCTCGGCCTACGGTCTCACGACGTCGCGCTATGCCTCGATTCTCTGCATCATCGTCGGCACGGTGGGGCTCGCCCTTGCCGCGCGCGCAAGGCACCCCCGAGAGCTCTTTGGGGTGTGCTGCGTCGTCGTGCTCATCGCCTGCGTCACTCCCGCAAATATCATCGATCTGCCGTACCAGGAGCAGGCAGGACGGCTGCGCACCGCGCTCGCAAGTGGCGGCATGTCGCAGGCGGCGGACGTCACCCATGAGAGCTTGAGCACCCTCTCCACGGAGGAACAAGAGCGCATCGCAAGCAGCTGGAGCTACCTGTCATCGCGCACGGGAGCGCTCACCAACTCCGAGCTTGTGGACCAGCTAAGGGGCGACAGTCGGGCGAGCGGGGCTCTCGACTACCTCAGTTCTAACACCCCCTCTGGCTCGAACGGCGTCCTGGATGGCTCCTTGGGCAGCAAAAACAAGTCTAGCTCGACACGCGAAACGTATGCTGTGAGACATGGCGCCAACATAGGTGTTGCGGGCTACTCGCGTCTCTACCCGCTTGACGCGAGGGAGCTTGCGGATGACCTCACGCTCGACTTCTGGTCTGCCGACGGAACTGCCTTACACGTTGACTGCTCTGAGCTTATCGCGCGACTCAGGGAGCACTACGCCTCACGGCCAAGGGGCGAATACTCGACGCATATCGACGACGTCGATCCGAGCGAGATGCGCATTGTCACCAAGGATGGGGGCTGTCTTGCCCTCACGAGCGTCTCGTTCCAAGTCAGCGGCGACAGACCCTGTGACGCCTACGTCGCAGGATACGTCCTCATACCCTAAAGTGACACGAAACGCATCCGTTTGGTCAGCTGAGAAACTATTCTGCTAGCAACAAGACGGCCCGCCGTTCGCGGAAGGGCCGCTCCGAGCACGGCCCGGGACACACTCCGACGCCGACGCAACACCCGCAGGTTGGGAGTCGCGAGGCCCGCACCGCCAGCTGGCCCTGTCGAGACCCCTCACAGCGGCCACAGGCGGAGTCAGCGATCACAGGTGGAGTTCGGCGGACAGATTGGCGCTCGGGTGAGCGGAACCTAGTGGCCGGCGTTCCCTTTAGCCTCACCACGCCGAAGTCGCGCCTCCGCCACGGCGGCGCGTGCCTCGGCAGCTGCGGCGCGCGCCTCGGCGGCCTGAGCCTTGAGCTCAAGAACGTCTATCTCGTCTAGGGACTCGTCCATAGCGGGCACCCGCGCGTGACTCGCGTCCGTCCCAGCCAGCGGCCAGGCCTGCGATAACCTGCGCTCGCCAAAGAGGCCGAAGCTCGCCTTTGGTGTCATCCTGAAGGCCTCGCACGCAGGGTCTTTTGCCAAGACGGTGCTGCCCTTGAGCCTACCGGGACCCATGCACTCCAGACGCGTGCGCAGAAAGCCCGTGCGCTCCTGACAGAAGACACAGTTCTCGCAGACGCGCTCCCATCTCCCCACGCCAGCCCCCTCCGTCTGCACGAACCTTCTGCGGCGGCAGAATAGTCCTCCGACGATTGTCTTCTGCCTCATGTCCCGGACTACTCCAGCGAGACTGTCGTCACCTTACCCGCATCGTCTGTCACAAGCAGGCTCGACCCCTTGAGCTCCGCCTTGGCGATGGAGCCAGAACCACCCACAGGGTTTCCATCCTCGTCGACCACCGGCGATGATCCGCTGCCAACCGTATAGGCGAGCACGTCCCACCTGCCCTCGTCGAGGCTCTCGGGAATGATGATCGTGCCATTATAGAGGACGAGTTGCGCAGGCTTACCAGGGATCTGCATGTATGCGTCACCGGAAGCTGAGTTCTCCCTACGGCCGACCAGCGCATACGTACCGTCATCCTGCTTTGATATCGAGAAGACCGTCCCTTGGTAGGTGACGCTCCCCTCCGCCGAGGTCTGGGTCTGCTGCGGCGGTTGACCCACCTGCTCACTCACCTTGTTAGCCGACTCGATGCAGCCGCGCAACAGCACAAAACTGATGCCCAAGACGATGAGCGCGGCCACGACGATGAACCAGCGCTCCTTAAGCTGGTCTACAAGCGTGTGCGGGTCAGGTTCCTTTGCGTGCGACCTGCTGGCCACCCGCGGACGTCGTGCCCCCCGCAGGCGCATCTCGGCGCCAAGCCCCGTGCGCGACCAGCTCGCAGTGGAGTCAGGCGAGATCTTGCCGATGTTATCCCTGGTCTCGACCGTGGCACCCTGGCTCGCATCGATGCGGGCGAAGGCTCCCGTCTGAGCTGGGTCGACACCAATGGGCCTCGGTGCCTCCTGCTCGTCGAGGGGACCCACGACCGGCAGGCTCGAGGCAAGGCGAGACCGACTGCCTCTGCCTCTACCCCTGCGTTGAGCGCGGTGAGGCGTGCCGATGGGCCTTAGTGATCCCTGCCCCTCGTGGGAGCCAACAGACGGCAGGCGCGAGGCGAGCGGCAACTGGCCGCTCGACGAGCTTCTCGTGGAGCCTGTGGCATGCGAGCGAGGCGTTGATCCACCAGAGACCGCGCGCCTTCCCTGAGGGACAGCAGATCCCCGTGGAGACACTGGGTTATTGTCCTGGGCCATGTCAGACCTCCTCACCTGATAGTACCGGCCAGCCACATCGGCAGGCACACGCTCCGCTCTTTCCCACTCTCTATATAATACGGCGTTCCTCTATGGCGCGTCCAAGCGTCACCTCATCGGCGTACTCAAGGTCTCCGCCAACGGGCAGGCCACTCGCGAGTCGCGAGACCCTGATGCCTAGGGGCGCTATAGTGCGCGCAAGGTAGGCGGCCGTAGTCTCTCCCTCGACGTCCGGGTTGGTGGCGAGGATGACCTCCCGCACCGTACCATTAGCCAAACGCGAGATCAGCTCACGCACGTGTAGCTGGTCTGGCCCCACCTTGTCCATGGGCGAGATGACGCCGCCAAGCACATGGTATAGGCCATGATAGCTTTCGCTGCGCTCAATCGCCGAGACATCGCGCGGCTCCGACACGACGCAGAGGCAACCCCGGTCGCGAGAGGAATCTGCACAGATATCACAGGTCTTGCGCACCGCATACGAAAAACAGACCGGACAGAAGTGAACCTCCTGCTTGACCCGTGTGATGGCAGCCGAGAGACGACGCGCTGCCTCTGCGTCAGACTCAAGGATCCAGTATGCGATGCGCTGTGCAGACTTGGGACCGATCCCCGGTAGTCTGCCAAGCTCATCGAGCAGACGCTGCAGCGCACGTCCGTCGCTCGGGTTGGGCTCCGCAGGCTGCATGACCCGTAGCGACTCTGCGGCCTGTGGCGGCGATACGACCTGTGGCGGCTTGCCCATCTGCGCAGGTGTTCCCATCCCTAGAGCACCTTAGAACAGCCCCGGGATGTTCATGCCACCCGTGACGGCCCCGAGCTGCTGATTGGCGGCTTCCTGCGCACTCGAGAGACACTCGTTGACTGCCGCGACGATCGTGTCCTGAATAATCTCGATGTCCTCGGGATCGAGCGCGTCGGGATCGATGGTGATCGAGGTGATCTGCATGTCGGCCGTACCGATCACCTTGACCATGCCACCGCCGGCAGAGGCAGAGACCTCGATGTCCGCAAGCCTATCCTGGGCGTCGGCGAGCTGCTTTTGCATCTTCTGCGCCTGTCTCATCATCTGCTGCATGTCCATGGTAATCCTCCTTATGCCCACCCGCGCAGACGGACGCAGGGGGAATGTCCTCATTGAGAAGAAAGCTTACCTCATCTTGCGGACATTACGGCAGGGGCCTCGACTCAATTTTGCTCTACGGCACTGTCCTGCAGCTTCTCCACACTCGCCTCCACGCCGTCACCAAAGACCTCGGTGAGCATCGCAAGAAGCTCATTCATATCCTGAGGCATGCCATCGGCGCGCTTGGGGACAGACTTGGACCCTTTGGGTTTGGACCGAAGCTTGGGCTCGGTCTTTGATTTGGGCTTAGGATCGGGCTTGGGCTTTTGTTTGGGCTCGGTCTTTGCTGTGGTCTTAGCCTTGGGTTTGGGATCGGGCTTGGGTTTGGACTCGGCAGTGTTTGCCGCCTCCACCTCAAAGACAACGGCGGTCCTAGGCTCAACTTGCTGAGACGTCTGGTGCACAGGCTCAGGCCCAGGGACGGCTCGTGAGGCCACCTGAGGCTCTGCGGCCAGGGAAGCTTCGCCGACAGGGGCCATTGGCTCGTCCTCGTACGCAGGTGGCTCGTCCCAAGGCATGTCGTAGTAACTCTCCAGGGGAACTTCCTCAACGGGCGGCTCTGCCTGGGGAGCTGTCGCAGGTACCGCCGCGTGCGACATGGCGGGCTGCGGGGCAGGCGCAGGTCCTCGCTGCGGGACGACGGAAGACACGGCCTGAGAAGTCGCTTGCCCCTGTGATGCGGACAAGGGCTGCGGCGTCACCATCGTACTGCGGGCTGGAGTAGGTGCAGGCGCCTTGGCCCGAGAGCGAGCAATGTCAGCCCCGACGAGGCTCGACTCCGCATAGACCAGCGCCCTCTCACCAAAGGCCTGGCGCACCGCCGCCTCCACGGTGGCACGAACATCCTTGCGGTCGAGCATCTTGGTCACGAACGACGAGCCCTTGGGCAGGTTGATCAGAAGCCGATGTCCGTCATCCTCGAGCGCAGTCGACGCCGCGAGGAGGGATCCGCGTGGTGGGTCCGTTCGCACAAGTCCGTCCACAACCTGGCGCCACCTGCGCTGCAACTCCCCCCCGTCGGTGACGGCAGGCGTTGCGGGGGTGACGGCAGGCGTTGCTGGGGTGATGGCAGGCGTTGCTGGGGCTGTCTCCTTCCTTGGTTGGACGGCAACGTCTGGGGGTTGCGACTGCTGCGCGGCACCTGCGCCCGTTGTTTGATCAGACTGTGAGGCACCCTCTGATGAACGCTGCTGGGGCGCTGGCTGCGCAGGCGAGGCGAGAGGCACCTCCTCCGAAGTCAGCAGCTCCTGTGGCGCTTGTCGTGCGACCGATGCGGGAACCTGCTGGGGCTCCTGCGACGTTGACCGTGTCTGTTGCTCTAAAGTTGGGGGCTGGGGAGCCTGTGGTTCCGGCCGCTCCGCATGGACAGGCGCAGGAGCAACTTGAGGGGCGGATATGGTCTGCCTCGCCGATGCCTGCGGCATAGGGTCGGGAGGTGTCGGCGCAGGAGCGGTGGGCGCCAGCGCAGGAGCGGTAAGGCTCGACGCGGGAGTGGTTGACATCGGCACGGGCGCGTTCCCCGCAGCGAGCGCCTCCACGGTCTTCTCGAGCTGGGCGACGCGCTCGGCAAGTGAGTCTAACGTCAGGTCTGACTTGGGTCGGGCGATGCGCGTAAGGGCCACCTCAAGGGCCAGACGCTGGTTGGTGGCAACGCGCATCTCGCTCGAAACCTCGCTCATAACCGCCAGGGCACGCGCCACGCGATCGGGCGCTCCAAAGGCCAGCGCCTCGTCCTTGAGTTGTCGAAGCTCGTCTCCCGCCACAGGTAGTGTGGACGCACCCTCTCCCACCACGCTCGCAACGTAAACGTCACGCAGGTGCGCCGAGAGCTCGCGCGCAAGCTGGAGCAGATCTCTGCCCGACTCGACGAGCTCTCCTATCCTGGCAAAGACGGTCGGCACGTCACGCCTCGCGAGAGCACCCGTCAGCTCGGTGAGCATTGAGCTCGAGACCTCGCCCAAGAGGTCGCGGGCGGCATCGAGCGAGACGCTGCCGCCGCCAAAGGTCGAGAGCTGCTCCAAGGCCGAGAGCGCGTCTCGCATGCCGCCTCGAGCATGGCGAACCACGAGCTCGAGCGCCGCCTCGTCATATGAGAAACCCTCGGCATCGCACACACGCTTGAGCTGGCCCAAGATGTCACTCGCACCAATCGCATGGAAGTCAAAGCGCTGCACGCGAGAGAGGATGGTCTCGGGCACCTTTTGCGGGTCGGTGGTGCAGAGAACGAAGACGATGTGCTCGGGCGGCTCCTCCAGCGTCTTGAGCAGCGCATTGAACGCCGCCGTCGTCAGCATGTGAACCTCGTCGATGATGTAGACCTTGTAGCTGCCGCGCACGGGCGCGAAGCTCACACGGCCGATGATCTCCTCGCGAACATTGTCGACCCCGGTGCGCGACGCCGCGTCAAGCTCGTAGACGTCAGGATGCTCACCTGCGGCGATGAGCTGACAGTTCTCGCACGTGCCGTCCGGGAGCTGCCCTGCGCCGCGCTCGCACATGAGGGCCTTGGCGAGGATGCGTGCCATGGTCGTCTTGCCCGTGCCACGTGGGCCACAAAAGAGGTAGGCATGGCTGGTCCTGCCCTCAAGGACGGCATGCTCCAGCGTGGAGACGACATGCTGCTGGCCAACGACGTCCTCGAACGTCTTGGGACGATACTTCCTGTACAGCGACTCCATGGCACCTCCGACTCGCGTTGCTTTGACTCGCCTTGCGTCAGACGAACCTCAAGTATAGCCGTGGAACCCGCCCGTGCCCGGGTTGGACGAGCCCTCTGAAGACTATGACCGACGCGCGCCCAAAGGCGCGGCACGCCCTGCGGGTGCTATCTATCCTCTCGCTCCCCAGAACTCCTGCTATGCGACGTGCTCGGTCGCAGCCTGGCAAAGACGGACGCTGTCTCTTCTGCGAACCTCCAAGCCCACCCACGTCGAACGTGCTTCGCTACTTCATCCACCTCTTGAGCTGCCAAAGCAAAATTCCCACATATTCGGGCTTTTTTGTGGCGCTGCTGATGTCCTCGCACTTCTTTTTGCACCAGTTGCGCTTTGATTGAGGACCGTGGGCACGGCAGTAGCCTTCGATCTTCTTCTGGAGACTCACAAGGGCACTTCTTCGATTCTCCTTGAGGCTGAACGCCCTGCTGTTTAGGTTCAGAAACTTGTCGAGATCCCGGTTGATGTCAGAATCCTCGGACCAGACTGTCCCGTCATTCCTATATCTGACCTGCGCGATCGACCCAAGGTTCAGTGGATCGACCTTGAGTGGGACATCTTTGTTTCTGTCAGCGTTTCTTGCTGCGTCACAGGTACGGTCGGGCTGTCCCGAATCACTTCCGCCATCGCATACGGCAAGCATGTTCCGGTAGTCCAAGGATTTTGCATCTGCATCATAATCAGCTCTAACACCGCTGCCAGAGAGCTGACGCCGATATGTGTCGCTCGGGTGTCTCACCAGATAGTGCTCGATGCGCGCATCTTGTACCGAAATCCGACGCATACAGTAGGCGCATATCTCTCCTTGCTCGGCAACGAGGGAACCCACGATATCCCGACGGGTTCTAGGCGGCAGGTTGTCATAGTTGCACACGACATCTGGGGTTTGCCTCAAAACACGCCTCGCGTCACTCAACGCCCTAGGTTCACTGCGTTTCTTGATAAAGATCATCGCACTCGCCTACAGCTCAGACAGATAGAGCGAGGTTTTCAGCTCGGTAAGCCGAGGGTCGTTCTGACCGATCTGCCCTTCCAGATGCTCGATCCTCTTGCGGGCATCCTCGAATTGCTCGTTGTCAAGAGCCTCCTCGATCCCCTGGAACAGGAGCTGTACCTGTTCAGGACGTTCAGGGACATCCAACACCTCGCGAAAAATCGAGGATACATCGCGGCCATAGGTCTGGTTCCCCGGAACCGCCACGGCTCCCCCCTTTGTGAAGCTCCGCAGCCTCTCCCTTGTGACAGACGCTATCACCGCAGGTGAGTGCGTTGTCACGATGAACTGCACCCCCGGGAAGATGCCTGTCAGGTCATCCAGTATCCGCGCCTGCCACTTGGGGTGAAGGTGCAGGTCGACCTCATCTATGAGTACCACGCCGTGCGTCTTCTCGATGGCGCCGCTGCCGTAGTGGGGATTCAGCTGGGCCATCCTGTACGCGATATCGGCCACCATGCCGAGCGTGGTCCGATACCCGTCGCTCAGCTGGTGGAGAGAGAGCGAGGTCACTGTGTCGCCATGTATCTCGATGCAGAGGTCATCGCTTTGGACATCAAAGAACGCGCGCACGTCATCGGCCTGAATAACGCGCCTCAGACTCTCCTCAATAGCTTGGCGCACCGCCTGCAACTCGGGAACGGGCTCGCCCCTTTGGAGCTGCTGGTAGGTCATCTTTCGCAACCATCGCATGAGGCTGCTGTCATTCGCCCGTGGCGAAAGGGATGAGGCGTATGCGGCCTCCCTGAGCGACGCACGCGGCTCTTCGTTTTTTGACTGAGCCCACAGACGGCCCGTTCCGTAGTAGGAGATGATCGGAAGGGGCAATACCCCGTCCTCGGCCCACTCACTCAGATCACCGAGGGCGGCCCCGGAAGAGAGGCACTCGTTGACCCGTTTTGACAGCTCGCTCATCTCCCGGGCGTTCCCCCAAGTGGTTTTTCCCCCATCCCGTCTCAACTCCCTTTGCCAGGAAAGGCTCCGACCATAGGCGCTACCCTCCGCGCGGATAATGACGGGAAACTGCGGTCGACGCTCAATGGTGCTGCCGACCGCACGGGATGCCACCCGTGCGTCAGCGTCGCGAATGCTGCGCTGGCTGACCTGGGGTATGTACATGAAGAACGTCCCCAAGGCAATCGCCGCAGCGTCAACCACGGCGGACTTTCCATACCCATTGTCACCAACGAGCACCGTAAGCTGCCTGTCAAACTCGATATGCAGCTCCTCGAATTTTCTGAAGTTACGCAGCTCCAACTTACTCAAGTACATGAGCGCTCCTCACGTCTTGTGACCCTCGTCGCATTCTATCAGAGGCTGGAGCAGGACGTCCGCACATGCACCCAAGGCCGAGGTCATGGGTCGGCCACGCTCGGGGACAGCTTTCGGACGCTGGCGGACGTCGCAGCGCAAGACCGCACGCACCACTTCGACTGCCCACCCATGTTCGTGTGCAGGACCAAGGGCGCGACGAATCCGCAAGGCCTACGGTGAGGCGTGGTCGAGGGGGCTGAGGCGCCCGTCACCTGGGTTGAGAGCACGCGGCGCAACTACAGCGCAGCGTGCTCTCGTTTTTGCCAACGCCTCCATCGACAGGTTTCTGTAGTCCGCAGTCGAGCGTCTCCCGCGCGCATCTTTACATTGACGGAGTCGGGCAGGCGTGCTGACGTGCTCCGAGCTTCCCCGTACCCGCTCGCCCCCATTGATTCGCTTGCCTCTTATAAGATAGAATACACTGTATTCACAAGAAGGGGTCGCCTATGTCCACCATGACGATGCGTGTCAGTGATGAAGACGCTGCCGTAGTGCGTAAGTACGCCAAGTTCGAGGGAAAGACTATATCCGACTTCATCCGCGATGCCGTCTTCGAGAGAATCGAGGACCAAGAGGATCTGACAGTCCTGCGCATTGCCATCGCTGAGGATGACGGCGTACGCCATACCCACGAGCAGGTGCTCTCAGAGCTGGAGCTGTAGGTGGCCTACCACGTCGAGTACACGGATGTCGCGCTCAAACAGCTGAAGAGGATGGATCGCTTCGACGCCCGACTCATTGTGTCCTGGATTGGCAAGAACTTGGAGAGCTGCAGGGACCCGCGTGTCCGTGGCAAGGGGCTGACCACCAATCGTTCAGGGGAATGGCGCTACCGCATCGGAAACTACCGCGTCCTCTGCGTCATCCGGGACGACAGACTTGTGGTCGAGGTGTTCTCAGTTGGCCACGCTCGGTGTGCTTGGAAGGCACAAATCCCTCTGGCTCAGAACAGCCGCT
>ERZ772764.161-NODE-161-length-48513-cov-7.257522_pt1 | contig 48513 bp, 42 predicted proteins | sample MGYA00512163_ERZ772764 | MGnify/ENA primary metagenome ERZ772764 (study PRJEB29015, sample SAMEA2737903) | human oral metagenome | biome: human oral; feature: human-associated habitat; material: dental | place: China | collected 2094 ... | reverse complement strand
TTCGGTTTGTCAATGGAATCAATTTTTAAAGGATTTCTGTGCAGACGAAAATAGTTGCAACTACTCAAACAAATTAAAAGTAGCTTCTATTCTTTGGAAAGAAGTCAGAAATTCAAGAAATGAAAAAATTTATTCAAAGAATCTTTTGACTGAATATGCCGATAAAATAAAAGAGTATTGCAAGTAGGATATTTTTAGCTTGCTAAACTAACAATTCAATAAAAGCTAACACGAAAGCAGTAAATCAAAAAGGTTTGCTGTTTTTTCTTTGCTTAAAAACGGAAAGGAGGACACATGGAAGAAGAAAAAAGAGTAATAAAAGAACCACAACATAAACAGTTAATAATGGATATTGGAAAAACAAAATACACCGTAAACCTACATTTCAAGCAAGGTACAGGGGAAACATACAAGGATAAAATACTAAAGCTAATCAAGAGAGAAACAGAGAAGATATAAATTTATCAAAAAAATTTTGTTTATGTCCTTGACAAATCTTCCCAAAGGGCACCACGGTCAGGAAGCTGGGAGGGATGCTCCTGGCCCACGGCTACGACGTGCGCACCCTCAACACCGTCGACTTCTCGCTCTCCATGCGCTACAACCCGCTCGCCTACGTCCGCACGCAGCAGGACGTCCTCGAGCTCGTCGAGGGCCTTATCGTCAACATCACGCCCAAGGGGAAGTCCGCCAACGACCCCTTCTGGGAGAACTCCGAGCGCCTGCTCTACTGCGCGCTCATCGGGTACCTCACCTACCACTGCCCGCCCGAGGATCGGACGCTGCCGGGCCTCATGACGCTGCTCTCGCTCGCGGAGGCCCGCGACGAGGACGAGTCTTTCATGAGCCCGCTCGACGTGCTCTTCCGGGAGCTCGAGACGGGGTGTCGCTGCGTCGCGGTCCCCGGAGGCGAGGCGGGAGACGGCCACTCGATGGGAGGCGGCCGCGGGTCCGTGCGCTGGGTCAGCCAATGCGAGCCCGCCACGCCCGACTCCGACTACGCGCTCGGGCGCTACAAGGCGTTCAAGGCGGCAGCGGGCAAGACCCTCAAGTCGATCATCGTATCGTGCAACGCGCGCCTCTTGGCGCTCGCCTCGGAGGAGCTCAGGGCTCAACCTCGTGGAGTCCCTCTTCGGCAAGCTCGCGCGCCAGATGCCCGGGGGCATCCGCGTGTCCAGCAAGAAGGAGCTCGAGGAGAGGATCCTGCTCTACTTCGACGAGGTCAACGAGGTGCCCGTGCCCCACCGCTGGACCTGGGGCCTCGACGACATCGACCTCGGCGCCGAGGACGTCGACGCCATACCCCTCGAGGTCGCCGACCGCAAGGCCTGCCGCCCAAAGGACAGGGGGAAGCGCGCGCCTGAGCCCCCGAGGAGGAGGCGCAGGGCCAAGGCCAGCGCCTGACCCAAGGCCGGCATTAATTGGCGTGGGTTATACTAGATTCTGGAAATGCGGGAGGCATGAATAGAAGTCTTGCAATAGCACAGCTGAACATGCATTTATGACAAGCATCATTGCACGCTAATCGAGGGAGTATCACAGCCACTCTTGTATGGGTCAAGCACAGGAGATTCAAATGGACGCATCACCACGCAGGATAGTCGAGCTCATGACGGGTGCCGGGACGTGCTTCGTCATCCCGGTGTTCCAGAGGCCGTACTCCTGGGACGAGGACAACTGCAACCAGCTCTGGGAGGACATCCTCGCTGTTGGCCGAGGCGCAGGGGCACCGCACTTCACTGGCTCGGTTGTGTGGATCCAGCATGGCACGATGTCTGCGGGCGGTATCACCCCGCTCATGCTCATCGACGGCCAGCAGCGCATCACCACCATCACACTGCTCGTCATCGCGCTCGCGAGGTACGCGAAGGCGCACCCGGAGCGCCCGCTCGCGTTCTCCTTCAAGGAGATCATGGGGCGCGGCTACCTCGTCGACGAGTACAAGGCGGGCGACGACCACTACAAGCTCTCGCTCTCGCAGGGCGACCGGGCCACCCTGCGTACGCTCGAGGACAACCTCGAGAACCCCGACGTCGAGGTCGACCAGGGATCCGAGCGCCTGCTGCACAACCTGAGGTTCTTCGAGGGGCTCGTCGCCGGCATCGACGACCCGAACGTGGTCTGGGCAGGCATCCAGCGGCTCGAGGTGGTCTCGATCTCGCTCACCCAGGGCCAGGACAACCCGCAGCTCATCTTCGAGTCCATGAACTCCACGGGAAAGGACCTCTCCTCGGCCGACCTCATTCGCAACTTCGTGCTCATGGGCCACCCCAGGCAGGACGAGCTCTACCAGACGTACTGGCGCCCCATCGAGGTGGCACTCGGCGCGTCCACCTACGACTCGGTCTTCGACGAGTTCGTGCGAGACTGGCTCACCGTGCTCTACGCTCCGGAGCCGCTCACGCGGCGCGACGTCTACCAGGCATTCAAGCGCCACTTCGAAGCCCAGGGCTACGGGCGAACCGTTCCCGTCGAGAACCTCCTCAAGGAGCTCAGGCGCTTCGCCTGCTACTACGCCGACATCACGGGCGGCAGGTCCGACGACCTCGATGTCGCGAGGCTCCTCAAGCGTATCAGGTGCCTCGACATCTCGGTCGTGGACCCGCTCCTCATGTCCATGCTCGACGACATGCGCAGCAACGCGTTCGGCAGGGAGGGCCTCCTCTCCATGCTCTCCACCGTGGAGAGCTACCTCTTCCGCCGAACGGTCTGCGACTGCCCGACCAACAGCCTCCAGAAGTTCTTCTCTTCGCTCATCGGACGCCTCGACCGCGTGCAGGAGGACGAGGGGTCGAGCTACGTGGAGGCATTCGAGGCGTTCCTGCTGAACGAGGCTGGCACGGCCAGGCGCTTCCCGACGGACGCGGAGTTCTCGGACCACCTCCGCACCCGCGATGCCTACCACTTCCGCCGCTCCCTCTACCTGCTCTCGCGCCTGGAAAACAGCTACCACCCCAAGGACGAGCGGGACTTCACCACCGGCTCGTACACGATCGAGCACATCATGCCCCAGAACGCGCGGGCGCACGAGGGGTGGCTCCAGATGCTGGGCGACGTCGACGACGAAGGGTTCGAGCACCTCCTGCACAACCTGGGCAACCTCACGCTCACGGCGTACAACTCCGAGCTATCCGACGGCACGTTCGAGGAGAAGAAGGCCCGTGCCATCGGCGGCTACGACAACGAGTACATCACCATCTCGAGCGCCCTGCACGACGCTACGGAGTGGACGCCGGCCTCGATCGAGGACCGGGCGAGCCTCCTCACGAAGAGGGCACTCGAGGTCTGGCCCATCCCAGCCATGGACGAGGCGACGAGGAAGGCGTACCTTCTGGAGCGCAAGGGCGACCCCCAGCGCAAGACAGTCACGTTCAGAGACCTGTTCAACGCGGGCCTCATCAGGGAGGGGGACGTGCTCACGAGCGCTCACCCGCGCTGGGGAGGATCGGCCACCGTGACCGCCGACGGGGCAATCCTGCTGCCCAACGGGCAGGAGTTTTCGAGCCCATCACCCGCGCTCGTGAGGCTCTTCGCACTCGAGGGGTCCTCGCTCAACGCTGCGAATGGCTGGTGGTACATGCGGCTCGGCGAGGACGGCCCGAGGCTGCACGACCTCAGGACCCAGCTGCAGGAGACGAAGGCCGAGACCGAGCGGGAGCGCTTCAGGCTGGCGTACTGGGACGGATACTACGAGCTCTGCGCTGAGTCGCAGGCGTTCGTCGACGCCTTCGGCGACCCGACGGAGCGCATGCAGAACAGCGACTGGTGGGCGTCCTTCGGCATCGGCCTCGGGAACTGCCACCTCGAGAACCGTGCCGGGAGGCGCGATCACAACGCCGACTCCGGGATCTACTTCCCATCCGGCGAGGGTTACGACAGGCTCTACGCGAGGAGGGCGGAGGTTGAGTCTCTGCTTTCCGACCCGGGTTCCGAGATGATGTGGTCGGAGCCCGACGCGTCGACCAAGTACCGGGCGCTCTGGTTGAGGCGGGACTTCGACTACGACGAGCAGGATTGGTCGGAGGCGCAGGCATGGATGCGCGACATGCTGCTGAGGCTCAGGGCGATCGCGCTGGAGATGTTCTCATAGCATGCGGAGGCACCAGTCGCTATTCTGGGGGAAGGACCTTCAGCAGGTCCTGTCTTTCAGGCTCAGGGACCTTCACGACGACATCGACTCGCTCACGGATGACGAAGCCCTAGCCAACGACGAGGACCTGCTCGTCGAGAACTACCACGCGAAGTACGAGATGGAGCCGCTCGTCATCGATGACGAGGACGTGACCAAGAGGAGCCTGGGAAGGGCTATTATAACCATCACGGACACCTTCCGATACAACATCGATGGCCCCACGGAGGTCGACGGCTTCGAGGCGTCGTTCTCCTATCCGTTCAGCGGTGACCCGTCGCTCTTCAAGTGCCGGGCCTCGACCTTCTCGACCTCGGGGTATCCAGACGCGGAGATTCTCGGCTCCTTCATTCGCCTCTCGTATGCGTACCCAGTTGACGAGCTCAGAGGCGCTGACGCGGTCGACAAGTTCCTCAAGAGGGCGCAGGGGGACCTTGCGACGCTCAGGTGTGGCGCAAGCTACGTGAATGCTGACCTAGAGCGTTTCAACTCCGAGCTTCGCGGATGGACTGAGAAGTGGGTGAAGGAGAGAAGGGACAAGGCGGATCTCTTTGGATGCTTGGCACGGACCATGGAGATTCCCATTAAGCCCTCGTCCTATCGGGAGCATGCCATGCGGATGGAGCGCAGGATAATGCCGATTGCCCATTCGTACGACAACGAGGACTACTGGCAGATATCGGATCGCCAGTACGAGGACATCCTGTCAGTGATTCGACATACATCCGCGACCTTCGAGAGGACGCCCGACACGTATGCGGGGTTTGGCGAGGAGGACTACCGGAATGTGTTGCTTGCAGGACTCAATGGGAACTTCCATGGTGCGGCGGGCGGCGAGTGCTTCAGGGGGAACGGGAAGACCGATATCTGCATCGAGCAGGAGAACAGGGCCGCCTTCGTGGCTGAGTGCAAGATTTGGAAAGGACCGGCCAAGCTGAGAAAGGCAATTCGCCAGCTTGACGGCTACCTGACTTGGAGAGACAGCAAGGCCTCGTTGATAGTCTTCTCCAAGAACAAAGATTTCCATAGCGTCGTCAGCTCGGTGAGGGCCTGCCTAGAGAAGGACGAGCTGTTTCGTAGCTTGCGAGAGATTACTAAGAACGAGTTCGATTGCGTCTTCGCTTCTGAAACGAACGTGGGACAGCTCTTGAGGATGAGAGTTTTTGCGTTCGATGTGCACGGAAGGCCACAGGCGAGATAGGAGAGATCCCTTCCCGTCTCCACAGGCGTTAGGGGTGCCTGCACGTGCGGGACGGGCGGCGGAGGGGCTTGGCCTCCGCCGTGGCTCGGCTCCTGCCATGTGCCTTCACGGTGCCTGACCTGCATAAACTCCACACAAAGGAGGAGCGCCCGCTGGTGGCGAGCGCTCCCGGGTGGTGCCTGTGGCGGTCACGGCTACCCCTGCCAGACCCCGCGGACGTGGTGGACGCGCATGCGCCCAGCGCCGAGGTTGAGGCACACGCTCATCACGTCGAAGCGCGCGTGCTCTGGGAGGGGGACGTCCGCCATGACGGCGGAGCACACGCACATGGCGGCGCCGCGCGCGGCGACCTCACCGTCACACATCCCCTAGACGTCGTCGAGCGTGAGCTCCCACCCCTCGGTGGGCACGGGCAGGACGCAGACGGTCACGGGCAGATCGCCCTCCATGCAGGACAGCACGTCCTCCCACGGGGTGGCGTCGACGTGGGAGAAGCCGACGTGCTCGAGCGTCTCGGCGGCGACGGCCATGCAGTCGCGGGCATAGCCTCCCGTGACGAGGGACTCGGACTCCCACCTCTCGCGGATGGCGGCGGTCGGCGCTGCGGTTGTGCTGGTGCTCATGGCGTGCCCCTTTCGGGTCGGGTTGAGGGTCGGCCTTCCTTCTCTCGGACGGGGGCGACAAGGCAAGCGTCATGTTCGGAGCGCGCCCGTTTGCGGGCGGGGCGCGGCGCGCGCAGGGCATGTCGCGCCAGGCGACGGGAGGCGGCGCTAGGGGTGCCTGCCGCCTAAAAGGAGCCTGTGCCATGCTGCCCCGGTCCGAGGGCCAGGAGTCGTTCTCATGACTTGTGTGCCTGCGGGCTTTCGACGGTCCGGCGAGGATAGGGGACATGACACGATCCCCGGCGCAGCCGGGGTGTAGGAAGACCGCGAGACCCGAAGCGGGCCGCGCCGGGATTGATGTCCCGAGGTAGCTGTAGAGTGTATCTTCACGCGAACAGGAGGCACCATGCAGCAACCCATCGGCCAGAACGACCCGGCGACCTTCGCCACGGCGAGGGAGAACCAGTACTTCGACCGCAAGAGTGCGCGCATCAAACCGAACGACGCGGCGAGGCACATCGTCGCGTTCGCCAACGCGGCTGGCGGGAAGCTCGCCATCGGCATCGAGGACGACGGCGAGGTAACGGGCTTCAGGCGGAGCAACTCCCGCGACATAGAGGACTTCAGGCACGCCCCGCTCGCATGCTGCGAGCCTGTGCCCGTAGTGAGGGCCGAGGAGGTCGCCGTCACCAACTCGCGCGGAGAGGACGACCTCATCCTCGTCCTGGATATCAGGCCCTCCACCGACCACGTAATCGCCAGGCGGAGCGACGGGGCCGTATTCCTCCGCCAGGGCGACAGGAGCGTCGTGCTCGGGCACGACCGGATCACCGCGCTCGAGTACGACAAGAACCAGCGCAGGTTCGAGGACGAGGTGGCGGACCGCTCCAGCATCGACGACGTGGACCCTGAGGTCATGGCTCGCTACAAGGAGGAGCTCGGCACCGATGTCCCCGACGAGCAGGTCCTGCGCAGCCGCAGCATGCTCGTGGACGGGCACCTGACCAACGCGGGTGTCCTGCTCTTCGCGAAACATCCGACGCAGTTCATCCCTTGTGCCAGGGTGCGCGTCGTGCGCCTCGATGGCAGCAAGATGGAGACCGGCCGCAGGCTCAACATCGTGAAGGACCGGACCTTCGACGGCCCCCTGCCCAAGGTCATCGAGGGTGCCAAGGCGATGATCTCCGAGTAGCTGCGCGAGTTCCAGTACCTCGGTGACGACGGCCGCTTCAGGGTCATCCCCGAGTACCCGGAGTTCGCCTGGTTCGAGGGCCTGGTCAACGCGGTGACGCACCGCAACTACGCGCACAGCGGGGACCACATCCGCGTGATGATGTACGACGACCGAATGGAGATCCTGAGCCCTGGGAAGCTTCCCACCGCGTGTGACGCTCGAGAACATGCGCCACACGCGGTGGGCGCGCAACCCCATCATCGTGAGGACGCTCACGGAGTTTGGCTGGGTGAGGGAGCTCAACGAGGGCGTGCAGCGCATCTACGACGAGATGGCGAGCTTCTTCCTGAACGAGCCCATTTTCGAGGAGCCCAACGACGCCTCGGTCCAGCTGACCCTGGAGAACAGCATCACGTCGCGCGTGCTGAGGCGCGAGGACGCCCTCATGGACGGCATCGGGCAGACGGCCTTCGAGGCCCTGAACGAGTACGAGCTCGCGGCCATGCAGTACGTGCACGCTAGGGAACGCGTGACCGTGAGCGAGCTGGCCGGCCACCTGAGGCGCAGCGTCAAGGTCTCCAGGCAGACCCTCCGGGCGCTCGTGGACAAGAGACTGCTTGCCTGGCACGGCTCCAACCCGCTCGACCCGTCTCAGTACTATGACCTTCGCAGGTAAGAGTAGGTCAGAGCAGGTAAGAGTAAGGTTAGGGTATCCGCGCGCCCCCGAGGACCGGTGGTGCGCTGCGCTCTGCCCCTCTGGTAAGGGTTGGTAAGAGTAGGTCAGAGTAAGGTTCGAGTGGCCGACGACCTACCATGTTTTGACGAGGCCTTGCGGAGTACGCGACACCTTGGTTGCTGCCGACAAGGAAGTTGTAGAACCGGCAGCCAGCGCCGGCAGAAATGTATGTGCGACTACCGCTCGCGGGAGCGACTCGGTCGCAGCGTGTCCAGGCTACCATGACGGCGGGCATTCTTCGCCCGGGACGTGGTATTCCGCCGTCGCGCCCATGGCGAGCCCCCCACGAGCCATGCGGCGGCGGTGCGCGCCGCCCTCGCGGCTCCGTCTCCATGAAAACTGCACGTCGGGAGGGGTGTCGCGCCCCTCCCCTCCGCGCCGTGTTGGTCTTCCGCGCTACGCCCCCAGCGCGCGCATCCTCCCTCCTGTCGGCATGCGGTAGCCCATGGTCTCGCACCAGTCTTTGAGGACTCGGCGCTGTGCGGCGGCGACCTGCCTGTTGTGGCTCTGGAACGCCTGACGGACCGCTCCGTTGCGCATCTCGACGGTCACGAGCGGGGAGTCGGGGTCGCTGACCCTCCACATGAGCCAGAGGTCGGTCTGGCCTTGCGCGTGCTTGTCGATGCAGGACGCCACGCAGCTGTGCTGCGCGTTGGCCTCCTCGAGAATCTCGCGCACGGTGGCGGCGGGGCGGATGATGTAGCCGTCGGACTCGAAGCCGTTGCCGTCAAGCCCCGCTGCCCTGCGGGCGATGGCCTCGTCGCTCGCCTCATGGCGGCGCATCTCGCGCTCGCGCTCAAGTTCGGCGAGCAGCGCGTCGGGGTCTGCGGGATACCTGTCCTCGACGCTGCCTCTAATACGCTGCTGCATGTCGATGGCGTCGGCCCACAGCTGCACGTTGTGGGAACGCGTGCGGCGGCGCTGGGCGGGCAGGTCGAGCAGGGAGAGGGCGTATTCGCAGGCTCGGCGGGGGGCGTAGGCGATGCCGCGCCACTCCATGGAGTGCAGGGCGCACGCGAGACGGGGGAGGAAGTCCGCGGTGCCTCCCCTCGGGTGCTCGGTGCTCTTGTCGAGGTACCCCCTGAGCAGGTTGCATGTCACGTCGCGCCCATGGACTCCACGAACCGCGAGACGTAGAGCCTGTCGCGGAAGCACTCGGCGGCCGCCTCGTCGCGCCCCTCGCCGTAGAGGGACGTGAGCCTCAGCACCGCGCTGAGCGCCTCGCGGCAGTGGTTGTGCCCCATGGTCGGCTCGACCAGCTTCCAGACGAGGCTCACCTGCTCCCATGTGCCGCTCAGGTTCCACCTCGCGTTCGCGCCCATGCGGCTCGCCGCCCACGCCTCGACGCGCGCCATGTCGCGCTTGCACATCTCGCGGAAGTCGCCGCTGTTGAGCAGGGCGACCACGGCGGCGCGCCCCTTGGAGTCGTAGGCCTGGAGGGGCTGGCGGCTCCATGGAGGGGTGAGGGCGTCGCTCGTGGTGCCCTTGCAAAAGGAGCCGAGCCTCGCGGTTGTCAGCTCGTAGCGGCTCCCCGTGCGCTCGTCGGTCACGTAGTACTGCCCCTGCGTGACGAGCAGCACGAGCATCTGGGAGCGGTTGCCGCACCTGCGCCTGAACGCGCCGTCCGCGCCGTCCGCGAGCACGCGCTCGAACTCGGGCGCAGGCTGCTCCCTCTTGGCCTTGGGCGCCTCGCGCTCGATGTCCCCGTGGACTATGAGACTCCTCACGTCCACCCTCTCCTCGATGTCGAGGTCAAGCGTCATCTGGGTATGCATGTCGTGTCCTCCCGTCTGGTCAGGCGGGGGAATCCCCTTCGGTCCCCCTGGGGGCGGGCCATGCAAGTCGGCGCGACACGGGTGGGCTGGGCAGTCGCGCCGACGTCACCGGGAGCGGGATGTGGGAGGGGCCCGCGACGGTGTGCGAGGCTTGCCCGCAGGGGGATGGAAGGGGATCGAAGAATTGCCCTTGGGCGGGGTGACGGGGCGCCGATCGATGCTCGGCGGGGCGTCTCGGTTACGAAGATGCAAATTATGTCCGGTCACGGTGCTATGGTCATGTTGCTAAAGGTACCTACAGACAAGGAGCCATCATGCGTTTCCTGTGCGAATGCGGTCACCTCATAACGGATACTTCGGACTTCCTGCCGTATAAGGCGTACATGATCTCGGACGTCGACTGGGAGGACTACTGGGAGGCGCATGAGAGGGAGGCCCTCGGCAAACCTCTGGGCCCATACCAGGAGCCTATGTTCTACGAGCAGTCCTTCTACCAGTGCGAGGAGTGCGGGAGGCTCTACTTCGATGACCCGGACGACCCGAGAAGGTTCATCTCCTTCACTCCGGAAGACAAGGCAGTCATGGTCACGGGACCCTCCGAGGGCGAGAGGTGGAAAGGCTTCCTGAGGGGGTACTTCTATGGTGGGCACGGCCATGTGTGCTGGCACCACGCTACGGGTGAGGAGTACCACGAGTTCGATGACTATGGGGAGCTCAAGGCCTTCTTTGATGGAGAGTTCGAGAGGTTGCGTCGTGAAGGTGCGATTAGGAGTGCCTGGATCAACAAGGACGGAGAGACAGCGGTCTTCAAGTGGGACCTCGAGACCGCCGAGCCAGCCCCATTGAAGTTCGAGATCTATCTCACCGAGCCTGAGAGGGAGGCGCTCGAGCGCTTCAAGGCGCAGCACGCAGAGTGCCATAGGAGGTACCCGCGCGGCCCGCGCGGGTGGAACTTCTCCTATGAGGTACTGCCCGGCATCTGCGGCGCGGATGACCGCGACCTCAAGTGCACCTGCCTGAGGTGCGGCGCCTCCGTCGAGTCCGTCGACAAGCGCATCGTCTGGCATGACGCGAGCGAACCCTGCGGGCGCACGGCTGGCGACGTCACCATGCGTGCGCTCGACCTCCTCCACGGGAGAATGGACCACAAGGTGCGGTCAGAGACCCTCAGTATGCCTGCTAGGTACTATGACGTCGCTGCTGCGATTGGCTATGTCCGCGGGGTCGTCGACGCGGTGAGGCTCGTCGAGCAAGACACCCCGCTCACGGAGATTGCACAGCGAGTCTTCGCGTCCCTTGTAGACCCGAGCCGTTCCGGGAGTAGCCCGGAGCTTCGGAATCTCATCACCAACGAGAGCAGTGGCGAGATGTTCGACTGGGCGCTTGAGGAGGCGCTTCCCGATCTCCTGTTGCTTCTAAGGAGGAGCTATCCCAAAGTGCGTCCCGATTGGATAGACGAGAAGCCGAGGGAGAGAAAGGCCTCCCCCTTTGACAGACATCTGGGCAAGCCCGGCACGGCGACCCCAGAGTGATCGAGTTGTTGTTGGAGACGGTTCATTAGTTTGACATCCCGACAGTGTCGAACGCATGGACCGAGCGCGAGCTTTGAATCGTACTCCTAAGGCAACCTCCCTTTCTCTATGAGCTCCTTCGCGATGGTCTTCTTGTTGACGCGGATCGAGCGACCGATGTAGATGTGGGGGGGGCGTTGCATACGTTGAACGCCTTCGACCTCCCGATGCCGAAGACCTCCTGGAGGTCCTTGGGGCTGAGCCACTCGGGCCTGTCGGCAAGGGGAGAGTTGTCTCTCAGCGATGCCACCTTTGCGACTCGTTCATATAGTTCTCACCAGCCTTGCTCGACCGCTCAGTTCAGATGGTCGGAGCATATGGCAAGAGAAGGGGTGGGTTCTACTTCGAGCGACAAACAACTTGCTCTAAGCTGCTCGACCACAGAACCCACACCAATCGCTAGCGCTGAGACATGAGGTCTGCCACTATGGCGCCTGCCGCTGCCCTTGCCTGCGGGTCGGTGCTGGCATAGACGTTGAGCGTCATGGCTACGCTCGAGTGGCCCATAAGGCTTGCGACGGTCTTGGCATTGACGCCCGCGCGAAGAAGCATCGTGGCATATGTGTGCCTCAGTGAGTAGAAGGTCGCCAGCTCTCCGTTGGTCCCGTAGAGTTCATGCTCCCTGGCGAGTCTTCTGAACGCGCGGGTGAGGTCGGCGGGGCGTAGGAAGACTCCGTCCTTATCTCCTACTACATAGAAACCCTGCAGGTCAGAAGGACTCTCTGCTTCAAAGACCTACTTGGCTCTGATCTTGAGCTTCTCTACCAGGACGGGATCTATGGGTATGTCCTTTCTGCCCGCTGCGGTCTTGGGCCCCTTCTCTATTGCCTTCCCTCCGGCGGACGAGATGACACTACGTATCTTGATCATGCCTGCGTCCAAATCGACGTTCTCCCACTTGAGGCCGATGGCCTCCTCGTTCCTGAGCCCGGCGCCAAGGCCGAGCCTTATCGCGGGCGTGATCTGGTCGTCGGGCATCTCGTCGAGGATACTCAACAGCCTCTTGCGGGTCTCGTCGTCCAAGGCGTTGGGGTCTTTGCGCTCCACGCGAGGAGGCTTGACAGTCCTCGTGATGGGAACGGCGATGATGAGCCCTTTCTCCAGTGCCTCATAGAGATAGCGCTTCAGCGCGTTGTGGGCTCGCGCGACCGTCTCCCTTGCGTATCCCTTGGCGAGCATGTCCTGGTCCATCTTCCTGACCATTGCAGCGGTGACCTTGTGAACGAGCACGTCTTCGATGAAGCGCAGGATAAGATTGGCCTCGCTCTTGTACCTGGCATAGGTCGTCTCCTCTATGAGACCTGACTTCAGCATGCCGTCAATTTGCTCGAAGATGAATTTGGAGAGCTTGGGGTTCTTTTTTGGCAGGGGAGCATATCCTCGAGGAGCGCCTCTCGCTCGAGCTGCTCTCTGATTCTGGCCTTCTCGAGCACAGCCTCCTTCTGCGATGCGGCATGGAAGTTGCGAGCGACTTGCTTCTTAATGACGCGCCCCTCCTCATTGACCATCTGATGGCAGTAGCGTGCTTGATACAGGTCATCGTGAGGGAGTCTGAGTGAGCCTTCGGAGTATCTCATGTCGTTCCAATCTGCATTACCTTTTTCAGTATTTCGGCTCTAGAGTCCACCTAACAATCCACCTGTGGGCGTGGATTTAGGTTAGCGTCGTGGACTGGGTGGACTGTGCTCATCCTGTCGAGATGGACTCCATGGACGAGAAAGACGGTAGGAAACTCGGTGGCTTTCATGCCCTTCTACCAGCTGCCTTGTCTCCCGGTCCACCTCTGCTATAATGGAAACATACGGGGAGCTGGGGATTTGGCCCGGCTGAGAGGAATGACCCAATCATTCGACCCAAGAACCTGATCTGGGTAATGCCAGCGTAGGGACTGCGGCTTCAGACGGCCACGCGAGCTCTCGTCCAAGCGGGCACACCCGGAAAGGGTGCGTCCGCTTGTTCTGTGAGAGGAGCCTGAGGCCATGCTTTCTGATCGATTGCGCAATGTACGTAAGACAACGCCGCTCGTGCATAACATCACCAACTACGTCACCATCAACGACGTCGCAAATGCGGTGCTCGCCTGCGGCGGGAGTCCCATCATGGCCGATGAGCCCGAGGACGTCGAGGACATCACCACCATCTGCGGCGGTCTCAACATCAACATAGGCAACCTCAACAGCCAGACGATAGAGGCCATGCGCATTGCGGGTAGGCGCTCGCGCGAGCTCGGCCACGCCAGGGTGCTCGACCCCGTGGCGGCTGGCGCGAGCGAGCTGCGCACGCGCATCGCCTCTGAGCTGGTGGACACCGTCGGCTTCGATGCCATTCGAGGCAACGTCTCCGAACTCAAGGCTCTGGCCCTCGGCAGTGCCACGACACGGGGCGTCGACGCCAGCGCCGCCGACGCCGTGACCGACGCCAGGCTCGACGAGATGGTGTCCTTCTCCAAGGGCTATGCCCGTGAGGTGGGAGGTATCGTCGCAATCACGGGGGCGATCGACCTCGTGGCAGACGAGGAGACCTGCTATGTCATCCGTAACGGACGTGCCGAGATGGGCAGGGTCACGGGTACGGGCTGCATGCTCTCGGGGGTCCTATGCGCCTATCTTATCGCCAACCCCAAGGACAAGCTTGAGGCAGCTGCGGCCGCCGTCTGCCTGATGGGTCTTGCCGGTGAGGTCGGCTGGTCTCGCATGCAGGAGGGCGATGGCAACGCCACCTACCGCAACCGCATCATCGACGCCATCTACAACATTGACGGCGACCAGCTTGACAGGGAGGCGCGCTATGAGCTCCGATAGACGTTCGGGCACGGCGACGGCCGCAGGAGGGCCCGCTGGCCGCCTTGACAGGGAGAAGCTCGCACACTCGCTCGCGCTCTATGCGGTGACGGATCGCCACTGGCTGGGCGAGCGCACGCTCGACTCGTGTGTGAGGGAGGCCCTGCGAGGTGGTGCGACCTTCATACAGGTCCGCGAGAAGGACGACATGGCCCTTCCCCATGACGAGTACCTTGCCGAGGCCCGTGAGCTGCGAGGACTCTGCCGCTCCCAGGCCGTGCCGTTCGTGGTGGACGATGACGTGGAGCTCGCCCTCGCGTGCGAGGCGGACGGCGTGCACGTAGGGCAGGGCGATATGGAGGCAGCTGCGGTCAGGTGGCACATCGGCGAGGGCAGGATCTTGGGTGTCTCGGCAAACACGGTGGGGGAGGCCCGCGCTGCCGAGCGAGCCGGAGCTGACTACCTCGGCGTGGGAGCTGTCTTTCCCACCGGCTCTAAGGCGGACGCCGACGTCATCAGTCGCGAGGAGCTCGCAGCCATCTGCGAGGCGGTCAGCATTCCCGTCGTCGCCATCGGAGGCATCACGGCCGCCAACGTGGGGGAGCTTGCGGGAACGGGCATCTGTGGCGTGGCCGTCATATCGGCCATCTTTGCCCAGCCGGACGTCGAGGCGGCGACGCGCGAGCTCAGGGCCAGGGTCAGAGAGGTGCTGGGCGTATGATCCGCGAGGCTCGCGAGGTATGCGCCGTTCGCGGGGCCCGCGAGGCCTTTGGGGTTCGCAAGGTTCGCGGGGCCGCTTTTGACATCGACGGCACGCTGCTCGACTCCACGGGCATCTGGGACGGTCTTGCCGGGCGCTACCTCGCCTCCATCGGCGTGAGGGCTGGTCCAGACCTTGCAGAGCGACTCTTTACGCTGACCCTCGACGAGGGAGTTGCGTACATGAGGAAGCGCTACGGCCTCTCTCAGTCGCCCGAGCAGGTGCGCCAGGGGATCTCTGCCATCCTGGAGGGCTTCTACCGCGAGGAGGTCCGCCTCAAGCCAGGTGCAAGAGAGTTCGTCTTGGGCCTTCGGGAGGCGGGGGTGCGCATGCTGCTCACGACTGCGGGTGACCCCGCGCTGGGGCGTCTCGCCCTCGAGCGCCTGGGCGTCTGGGATTGCTTTGAGTGCCTGCTCTCCTGTGATGACTACGCGACCACCAAGGCACAGCCGAAGATCTACCGCATGGCCGCCGAGCATCTGGGCCTTCCTGCCCAAGACGTGCTTGTCGTCGAGGACACGCTCCTGGCGCTGCGCTGCGCCCACGAGGCGGGCTTTCCCACCTGCGCCATCCAAGACGAGGCGAGCGCAGCGGACCAGGACGCCATCAGGGCGACGGTCGACGTCCATCTCGATGACTTTCGAGAAGGTGCGGCCATCGTCTCTGCGATCGGGAAGAACCCACGCAAGGGAGGTACCAGATGAAAACAGCGCTGACCATCGCCGGGAGCGACTCCAGTGGGGGAGCCGGTATCCAGGCGGACATCAAGACGATGACCCTGAACGGGGTCTTTGCCATGAGCGCCATCACGGCGCTGACTGCCCAGAACACGATGGGCGTGACGGCCATCATGGATGTCACGCCCGAGTTTCTGGCGGCGCAGATAGACGCGGTGTTTGCGGACATCAGGCCCGACGCGGTAAAGATTGGCATGGTGAGCTCGCCTTCCCTCGTCTTTACCATCGCCGATCGCCTGCGCCATCACGAGGCGAGAAACGTGGTCCTTGACCCCGTGATGGTCGCGACGAGCGGGGCGAGGCTCATCGATGATGCCGCCGTTGCCGTCCTTGAGGAGAGGCTCATCCCGCTCGCGGACGTTATCACCCCCAACATCCCCGAGGCCGAGGTCCTCTCGGGCCTTCGCATCAAGACCGCCGCAGACCTGCTTGCCGCAGCCGAGGGCATCGCCACGCGCTTCGGCTGCGCCGTGCTCTGCAAGGGTGGGCATGGCCTGAGCGACACCGATGCCGACGACCTGCTCTGGTCATGCGGCAGCGCTCACTGGCTCAAGGCTCGGCGCATCGACAATCCAAACACGCATGGCACTGGCTGCACGCTCTCGAGTGCCATCGCCTCGAACCTCGCCAAGGGCTTCGATCTCACGCAGGCCACCCGCCGCGCCAAGTCCTACGTCACGGACGCCCTCTTGGCGATGCTCGACCTCGGGCAAGGAAGCGGTCCCATGAACCACGCCTTTGCCCTTACGGGCGGCTACGCCGAGGGGCCGGTTGGCGGCTGACGTCCGCTTACGTGATGCATAACGGAAAGGAAAGGGAGCTATGGAGGAGCTAGACACTCAGATGGGAGCGGCTCGCAAGGGCACTATCACGCCTCAGATGGAGGTGGTGGCCAAGAAGGAGCGCAGGACAGCCGAGGAGATTCGCGCCTGGGTCGCCGAGGGCAAGGTGATCATCCCGGCCAACCACGCGCACGCGTGCCTGGACCCAAACGGCGTTGGGAGCATGCTCAGGACCAAGATCAACGTCAACCTTGGTGTCAGCCGTGACGTCAAAGACTACGACATCGAGATGGAAAAGGTCAAAAGCGCCGTCAAGCTCGGCGCACAGGCCATCATGGACCTCTCCTGCCACGGCGACACGCAACCCTTCAGGCGCAAGCTCTGCCGCGAGTGCCCCACGATGGTGGGCACCGTCCCCGTCTACGACGCGGTCATTCACTACCAGCGCGATCTCGCCACGCTCAGCGCCGACGACTTCGTTGACGTGGTCCGCCTGCACGCAGAGGATGGCGTCGACTTCGTCACCCTGCACTGCGGCATCACCAAAAAGACCATCGGCGAGATTCGCGCGGGAGGGCGCAAGATGAACGTCGTGAGTCGCGGCGGGAGCCTCGTGTTCGCGTGGATGGCCATGACCGGAGAGGAGAACCCCTTCCTTGAGCGCTACGACGATATTCTTACGATCTGCCACAAGCACGACGTGACCATAAGCCTCGGCGACGCGTGTCGACCGGGCTGTCTCGCCGACGCCACGGACGGCTGCCAGATGGGGGAGCTCCTGAGGCTCGGTGAGTTGACGCAGCGCGCCTGGGACAGGGACGTCCAGGTGATGGTGGAGGGTCCGGGACACGTGCCGATGGACCAGATAGCCGCCAATATGAAGGTGCAGCAGACCATCTGCAAGGGCGCCCCCTTCTACGTGCTCGGACCTCTCGTGACTGACATCGCGCCAGGCTACGACCACATCACGGCGGCCATCGGAGGCGCCATCGCCGCCTGGGCGGGAGCGGCGTTTTTGTGCTACGTGACGCCAGCCGAGCATCTTGCCCTGCCAAACGTGGATGACGTGCGCCAGGGCATCATCGCCAGCAGGATAGCCGCGCATGCGGCAGACATCGCCAAGGGGATCCCGGGGTCGCAGGAGCGCGATGAGCGCATGGCGGATGCCCGCCGCGTCCTTGACTGGGACGCACAGTTTAAGGAGGCCCTCGACCCCAAGGTTGCGAGGGCGATACGTGACAGCCGCGCTCCCGAGGACGACCACAGCGAGACCTGCTCCATGTGCGGGAAGTTCTGTGCCGTGAGAAGCATGAACAAGGTGCTTGCCGGGGAGTACATCGACATCCTGTAGTCCTGCCGCCGGTGACGCAAATGGCGCCGGCGCTGCGCGGGCCACTTGCCTGGGCACCCGAGGCGGGTTGCCCATCCGACTCGGGCGCCGCGCCCATGGAGCATCGCGCCTCGCAATGCCGTACGCCGCGAGGCGCGATCCTGCGGTCCTATCCCTTCTCTGTCCGCCGTGCGGTCCTGCGTTCCGTCGCGACCCTGCGCCTTAGACCGACAGCACGTCTTTCCCATAGGTATCTGAGAGATACATCTTGAAGTCATCCGAGGTGAGCACCTTCACGAGCGCGGCGATGCGCTCGTCGTCCTTCTTGTCGGGCGTAGTCACGATGTAGTTGGCATACTGCTGCACCGCGACGCCCTGGGCGGACTCGACGGCCAAGGCGTCAGACGCGTGCATGCCGGCCTCTATGGCGTAGTTGCCGTTGATCACGGCAAAGTTGACATCCTGCAGCTGACGTGGGACGGCGGCTGCCTCGACCTCGACGAGCCGTACATTGTGGGGGTTGTCGGCAACGCTGGTCGCCGTGGCCTCAAGGTCGTTGGGATTACTCAGGCGGATGATCTTCTCCTGCTGCAGGAGCAGCAGCGCGCGACCCTCGTTGGTGGGGTCGTTGGGGACGGCGATCTGAGCGCCGTCTGCGATGCTCAAGAGGTCGGATGACGTGCCGGCGTAGATGCCGAACGGCTCATAGTGGATGGCGGCGACGCCCACGAGGTCGGTGCCGTTCTTCTCGTTGTAATTGTCGAGGTAGTTGATATGCTGGAAGTAGTTGGCGTCTACCTCTCCTGAGCTGGTGACCTGGTTGGGGATGATGTAGTCGGTGTACTCCTTGACCGTAAGCTCGATGCCCTGGTCCTTGAGCTTGGGTGCCGCGAACTCGCTGAGGATCTTGGCGTGTGGCGTGGGTGATGCCGCCACGGTGAGCCTCTTAGCAGCTCCCGGGCCATTGGCGCCGGTGGAGCCACAGCCCGTGAGCGCGCTCCCGAGCAGGATGGCGGAGGAAGCGGCAGCGGCGGTAAGGATGAAGCCCCTTCTGGTGATGTCTGGCATGACAGTTCCTTTCTATAGAATGGTGGTGATGATTCGCTTGGGTATTTGGATATGCGCTCGTGCGGATCCTTGTGGTTACCTGTGATCGATGTGCCTGGCGATGAGGTCGCAGCTTGTCTGGATGAGCTGGACCAACGCGATAAGCAGGACGATGGTGACGAGCATCACTTCGTCTTGGTAGCGGTAGTAGCCATAGCGGATGGCGATGTCTCCCAGGCCGCCTGCGCCGACAGCGCCCGCGATGGCCGTGTAACCCAAGACCGAGATGAGCGTGACTGCCACGCCGCGCACGATGGAGGGCAACGCCTCGGGCAGAAGTGCCGAGAACACGACGCGCGGAAGTGACGCACCGCAGGCCTCTGCTGCCTCGATGGAGTTGTGCGGCACCTCGGCAAGGGACTGTTCGATCATGCGTGCCACGAAGGGCGCGGCAGAGAGCACGAGCGGAAAGATGACGCCCCGGACGCCGACCGTGGTGCCTGCGATGGCCTTGGTCATGGGGATGACCGAGACGATCAGGATGATGAACGGGATGGAGCGCGCCATGTTGACGATCCACCCGAGCACGGAGTACAGCGCGCGCATGGGCCTTAGGCTGCCCGGCGCGCTTACGTAGAGGACAACACCTAGGGCGATGCCCAGCACGTAGGCAATGGCAGTCGAGACGAAGAGCATCGCTAGGGTGTCTGCGATGCCCTGTCCCAAAAGCGCTCCAAAGTCTCGCAAGAATGAGAGGATGGCGTCAGTCATTCCAGCTCGCCCTTCCGAGCAGTGCCTTTGTGGTCTCGTTCTGGGGGTTCGAGAAGACCTCGTCCACGCTTCCCCTTTCGACCAGCTTGCCGTGCGACAGCACGGCGACGCTCTTGCACACCTGGCGGACGACGTCCATGGAGTGCGTGATGATTACGATGGTGACACCCGCCGTATCGTTGATCCGCTTGAGAAGCGAGAGGACCGACGCGGTGCTCGCAGGATCCAACGCGCTCGTCGCCTCGTCACAGAGGATGTACTCGGGTTCGCAGGCGAGCGCGCGGGCGATGGCGACGCGCTGTTGCTGGCCACCGGAAAGCTGGGCGGGCCACGACGACGCCTTGTCGGCGAGTCCCACCTGATCGAGCAGCTCCAGCGCGCGCCTGCGGTTGTCGGCCGTGACGCGTCCTGTACTCGCCTTGAAGGGAAAGCAGACGTTTTCGAGGGCGGTCTTCTGGGCAAGCAGGCCAAAGTCCTGGAAGATCATGGCCACGCGGCGGCGATAGCGGCGAAGCTCGGCGCCCTCAAGCTCCGTCACGTCGCTCCCATCGACCACGATGCGACCTGACGTGGGGCGTTCGAGCAGGTTGATGCAGCGAACGAGTGTCGACTTCCCTGCGCCCGAGATGCCTATGACGCCAAAGACGTCGCCATCGGGGATGTCTAAGGACACGTCCCTCAAGGCGTGGTCACCACTCGCGCTCGCGTCGTAGGTTTTTGTGAGGTGCTGCAAGGAAATCATGACGTGCCTGGCTCCGCTCAATGCCGACTGCGCTTGACGGGAGGAACTCGCATCGCTGGCAAAAGCGCTTTGTCAGTGCTTCGTTCCTGCCCCGGACAGGGAGGTCGCCCTCTGCCGAAGGCTAACTCAAAGAGACGCCCGGTCCCCCTTCGGCACAAGCCAAAAGGAGGTGCCCGGGCTTGGGCATCTGCATGGCTCTGGCAGCCATCAAACGCGTGGTATGTTTCCTTACGTCAAACATGGGACTAAGTGTAGCGGCACCCTCTCTCTGAGGTCAACCTGACATGTCCCACATGTTTTAGGTGACTGGCTATAGCTGGGATCGATAGGGACCTCTCATGCGTGAGGTGTATGAGACCCGTCGCATCCCGTCGCGTAGCGCCCTCGCCCTAGCTCCAGGAGAGGACTGCGTTATTGAAGACGACGAACGCCACGAGCAGGAGCAGGATGACTACCACGATGATGGTGATACGCTTCTTCATGGCGCTACCTCCATTCGAAGGTGACCTTGGTATCGGGGCCGAGGGCCGCCTGGAACATGCCCTCTATGTTCTTCTCGATGTTTTTCTTCGCCTCGTCGTACAGTCCGTTGCTGATCGACTCGGACTCACTCTTCTCCACGCACTGCTTCATGAAGGCATCGATGTCCTCGATGTGAATGGGGTTGAGGATGTTGTTGTTCTCCTCAAGTACCCCCGACGCGTCCTTGTCGGGTGTGTTCGAGATGATGTAGGGAGCAGGCAGGGACGCGACGATCGTGCCGTCATCCTTCTTGCTAAAATTCGCATCTGCCAAGTTTACGCCAGCCTTGATGGTGCCCACGTAGCGATACCAGAAGCTGTTCTCGGTGAAAGGCACATGGATGCGTCCGAGGAACGTGTCCATCGTGTTGTCGTTGCTCGCCTTCTCCGTGATGTTGTAGCGCTGAGAGGCGCCGACCATCTCGTTTTGCGCTTGGATCCGCTCGAAGATGGTGGATGCCTCCACTATCTTCGGGCCATCTGACGTGTTTTTTGGGCTGAGGTTCTGGATGGCGAGAACTCCTGCGCCACCAATCACCAGACAAATGAGGCCGATAAACACCTTGCTCTTCAGCAACTTGAGACCACCCATGGGGACCTCCCGATTCAGCGTGCCGTAGCTATGACGTAATCCTGATACCCCGACTCGCCCGCAGTATGCACAGGGATTGAGGGTTCGTTAAGCGTTACGAGCTTGTGGCTCCCCATGTCACGATCGATAGCGGTATGCGGGTTTGTCCTGCTGCGGGGCTCGTGACATTGCGGCGTACGCCAGCACGGCCGAGTCAGAATACATCGTAACTGAAGCTATCCTGTTATTTAGGGTACTCGACTGCACGTTGTGAGTGAATCACTCACTTCGTCAACGCGATGTGAGTGGTTTTTGCGCCCTCAGACGGTGTATGCCATAGGTAACAAATTATATATTCGCTGCTCAGAGAGTTGCTGGATATACTCTTGAAGTGAGTGATTCACTCACTTCGTCAACGTTATGTGAGTGAATCACTCACTTCGCGATGGGCGCGCCGCGCCCGCATCACCCTCGTGCTCGCAGTGCACTTGCAGCGCCTTAGATGAAGTCATAGGGCATCTGTCGACGGAAAAGCCAGCTGATGGCCATGATGGGGATGACGACGGGTGCGAAGGCGAGCGCCGATGTCAGGGTGATCAGGCGCGCCGCGTAGAACGCGAGGCGGCGCCCAGGCGTGCGGTCCGTCGTCTGGCAGCTCATGCGCACCACGGCGCCTGCGGGGGTCGATCCGTCGTGCAGCCACGGCACGATACCCTCGACGGCGAGAAAGGCGAGGCCGGCGGCCGCGATCGCAGCGAGATCGGCGGCGACCGGCCTTGCCCCCACCAAAGACAGGGCTGCCCGAGCGGCTATATACGTACCCACAGTCGCGACGCCCACGAGCGCCATGTCCAAGCAGAAGGCCACGGTGCGACGGAGCAGGCTAGGCATGTGCGTGACGTCTGCATGCTCGATCCTGCGGGAGGGCAGCGCACGCTCCAAGGCCTGCGCGCAGTGCCAGCCGATGGCCGCGCCCGAGACGTTCCAGAGCAGATCGTCCACATCGAAGGTGCGGTATGCGTGTGGATACAGGAAGAAGAGTCCCGTGAGCTGCGCCGTCTCTATAAGCAGCGAGACAAGGAGTCCAAGTGCCATGGACCTTTTCAGGCTCCAGCCAAACCCACGGCCAAAGACGAGGCCAAGAGGCACGAAGAAGCCTATGTTCGCCACTATCTGCGGGATGGCCGAGACCCCGTCCTTCTGCAGGTCACCCACAAACCCCAGGGGGTTCAGCTGCGGCGCGATGCCGTAGCTGATGCCCAGCCCGGAGTTTCCCGTAGGAAGGGGGAGAAGCGTGAAGCACACGAGCGACAGCGCGTAGAGGACCGAGAGGTAGGCCCCCGCCGTCGCCCGAAGGTGCAGGCGACCGTCGCGGTGATACAGGAAGGCTAGGATGGGCACGGTCAGGACGAGAGAGGCGAGGGGCCAGAGGCTCAGCGCGGTCGCGAAGCTGCTCGAGTAGCTCATGAGGAAACGCATGGTTGCACGTCCTTACGATATTGAGGTGGTTAAGGAGCGCACCGCAGGTCCCAAGGTCGCTGGCGCCCTGGCGCGCGTTCGTTGCATACCATGTTCCATCTTGTGAGGTGGGGCTGCCATCGATATGGCTTACCCTTGCCTTACGCTTTTGCAAGCATGGGAAGGCAGAAAGACGTTGACAGCTTGAATTTCAAGTTAGATACTACAAACCAAGGTGTGGCTAACCATTTGCCAAGTAGTAAACGAAGGGGTCCATGACCTATGACCAAGCTCGTTGCGTGCGCCAAGACAGTCGTGATCCTTCTGCTCTCCCTCTCGGTGTCAACACTGCTCATTTTTCGCTGTTCCGACGCATATCTTGATGCGGCCTCCAGCTACCCCGAAGAGGGCGTGAGCCTAGACCTCTCTGGCGTCAAACGTGACGTGCAGGACCAGACTTGGCAGACGCTTTCGGACTACATCGGCACGAGGCATGCGGTCATCGTGAGGGTTGACAGGGGCATCGGGAATCGTGGGGCGGACGCGGATACGCTGTCGTTCGGCTATGTCAAGATAGGCATCTATGGTGACGTGGCCGCGCAGTCCGACGGTCTTACGCTCTCCTTCATGGGGGAGCGCGTCTTGGATGCCGAACGGCTCGGGAGGCTGCTTGGGAGCCCCTCACCCACCGCTACCTTGGGGCTCGATGTCTCGCAGGTGGACGAGGTGGAGGGGCTGCCCACCATCATGGGCGATAAGGTTGTCGTCACGAGGCTCGATAACCTCATCGAGCAGACGGGCACCATAAATGGCAGCTACCGCGTGCTGGGGCTGAGCCCCGGGGAGTTTCGCGAGCTGAGCGCGGCTGTGGCGGAGGCGTCTGGCATCTCGGTGGAGTCGATGTCAAGCCCGCTGCACGGGGAAAGGGTGGATCTTGGGTTGGCTCCCATCCTTGCCCTCGGCCTTGCCGTGGCGAGTTTGGCGCTGCTGTTTGCCCTCTTTGTGGTCTCGGACCTCATGGGCCTGCGTTCCATGGGCACCCACCTCCTCTGTGGGTGGTCGCGCTTGGAGTTCTGGGTGCAGGAGAGCCTTGGCTGGCTGCTGCTTGCCTGCGTCGCGGCCCCCCTGGGGGTAGCCGGTGGGCTTGTCGCCAGCGAGGGCACGCTCGGCTCGCCCGCGTACCTCTCCTTCATGGCGAGCGCGGGGCTGCTCGTGCTGCTCGCCGTGCTCCTGCTCTCCGCTGTGGCGGGACTCATCACGCTGTGTGCGGCCCCGGTCGCGGCGATACGAAACCAGGTCTCCCGGCGGGTGGCCATCGTCGTGCTGCTGCTGTTCTACCTTGCGTGCACCTGTGTGGCCGACTGGAGCGGCAACTACCTGGACGGCGTGATGGGCGGCATCGAGAAGAACGCCCAGATTGCCACCCAGTGGGCACAGGTGTCAGACCTGTATATTCTTAAGACGAGGAAGGTAGGGAACGACGCCAGCAGCGTCACGGGACAGTCGAGCTACTTGAGTCAGTGTTTCTATAACTGGTACGCCTCCCAGGCAGACGAGGATGGCGTCTATGCGGTAAGCACGACGCTCTGGACCCAGGAGATGCTGGACAACCTCCGGGGGGCGGGCTCATACGAGAACGCGCCTTCTGCGCCATTCCGCATGTATACGGCGTCGCCCAACTACCTGAGAAGCCAGGGGTTTTTCCTAGATGACGAGCTGGTGCGCGAGGCGCATGCCGGGGTGCGCGTCTACCTTGTGCCGAGCACGCTCGACGCCGGGCTCGCGGGGGAGATCGAGTCATACGAGACCAGGCTCTCGGTGGAGATTAGGGGCAAGAGTGACATTCACACGAAGTTTGATGACGTCGGGCAGTGCAAGTTTGTACGCTACGATCCTTCCGTCAGCCTCTTCAACTGGGACACCGACCCCACCGCGCCCCAGAGCTCCAATGACTCCGTCATCCTCATCTGCACGCCCGAGAACATGACGTACGTGGAGAGCTTGAGCCTGGGTGCCGGCGACCTGAACAACAGCTGGGTCAAACTGAGGCAGGACAGGCTGTCTACCGCGCTTTCCGAGGAGACGCTTGAGCGCTTTGACCTCAAGGACAACGAGCCCGAGTTCGTGAGCACGGCGGAGTTCGTCAAGGGCCTCACCAAGACGCTGTGGCTCACGTTCAGGCTGTTCGGGGGCATCTGCCTCTTCACCTCCGTGCTGCTCGTGGCTCTCGTGCTGGGGCTCATAGCTGCCTACCAGTACATCTACGGGGAGGATGTTGCCGTCAAGCGCCTCATGGGCTACTCGGTGCTGCGCATCTACCCGCTGCCGTTTTTGCTGGTGTGCCTGGCGTCTGCCTGCGGCTTTGCCGTCATGCTCGTCCAGCGCTCGACGCTCGGCGTGGTCTATGTGTCGTTCATGCTCGTGACGCAGCTGCTCGCCCTTGCCATCTACGTGCGCGCGAACAGCCTGAAGCAGCTCAACCTCATGCTAAAGGAGTAGAATATGGCTACCACCGCTACCACCCCCATCGCCGCTGCCGGCATTTCCAAGGGCAGGACCGCTGCCGGTGCCACCAAGGCGGCCCCGCTTGTCGCGAGGAAGCTGGGGAAGAGCTTCGGCTCTCGCATTGTGCTCAGCGACCTCGACCTTACGCTCGCCCAGGCGGCGGTCATGGCCGTCATGGGTCCCTCGGGCTCGGGCAAGTCTACGCTGCTGAACATCCTCGGCTTGCTCGAGGAGCCCACGTCTGGCACACTGACTATCAACGGGGAGCCTGCGCCGCGCATCAACTCGGGTCGCGCCACGCACATGCGAAGGGATTACATCAACTACCTGTTCCAGACCAACGCGCTCGTCACCAACCGCACCGTTGCCGACAACCTCCTGATTGGTATGCACTATGCCAAGGCGAGCCGCGCCGAGCAGGCAGAGCAGATCCGCCGTGCGCTTCAGGCGGTGGGCCTCAAGGGCAGCGAGAGGACCAGGGTCAACGTCCTCTCCGGGGGTGAGCAGCAGCGTGTCGCCATTGCCCGCTGCATGCTCAAGCCGGGAAACGTCGTCCTTGCCGACGAGCCGACCGGCTCCCTTGACAGGAAGCTTGCCCATGAGGTGTTTGGTCTCATCCTCTCGATGCGCGAGCGCTTGGGGAAGTCCATTGTGGTCGTGACCCATGACCTGGAGATAGCGCGGCGCTGTGACGAGGTGCTAGACATCGCGCACCCGCGCTGAGGGTGCCCTGGCCTCGCCCCTCTGCCTGGTCATACGTCGTCCCGCCACCTGACGTTGCCGGGCGGCGGAGTAGCGTTGCGCGCGGACTTGGCGCTAAGTGCCCCACAATCTGCGGGGCACTATCCTCTGGACGTTTGCCCAGTTGAGCCCATGCCGTTAGTGCCTCGCAGCCTGCGGGGCACTAACGGCATGGTAGACTGCCAGCAGGGCTGATTGCGAGATCGGTGTCGCATGGGAGGTGCGGAGGAGCGGATGGTCGGCATAGGGGGTGGCGGACGGGGCGTCGCGAACACGCGAGATGCCATCGTCGCCGCCGCGCGGCGAGAGTTTCTCTCCAAGGGATTCCATGAGGCGTCGCTGAGGTCCATCGCCTCAGAGGCGGGTGTCACGACCGGGGCCATCTACGGGTACTTCTCCAGTAAGGAGGCCCTTCTTGGCGCGGCGGTCGGCAACGTGGGCGAGGGACTTTGCAAGCTGTGCCAGCGGGCCTTCGTCGAGTTCGAGTCACGCTCCATAGAGGAGCGCAGCTTTTCCAACATGGGTGCCTACGAGGAACACGTCCAGCTGCGTATCATCGATTACATTTATGACCATCACGACGAGTTCTCCCTCATAGCCCAACATCCCGTCGCGACCAGGTGGGAGCGCGACCTCGATTGCCTTGCCGAGCTTGAGGTAAGGAGTACGCGGGCATACGGATCTGAGCTGCGCGCGGCGGGCTGGGACGTACGAGACCCAAATCCCCTCGTGCTTGAGGTCATTGCGCGTCAGTTTTTTCAAGCGCTCCTCCAACCCATCGTGCGGGGTGTGGGGCGAGAGGAGGCGCGCGCCTTCATGACGGAGTACGGTCGCTTCTACTATGAGGGGGCCCGTGCGCTGATGGAGCCGCAGGAGCCGCAGGGATCGGTAGCTGGTGCCGTGCAGGCGTCACAAGACTCGTGAGGGTCTCTTTTGCCTCGTCCATCGGTGCAATCCCGAGGCATAATCATGAAGGAGATATTACGGTCATGAAAAGCCATCCGCTGCTCAAAGTTGAAGAACAGATCGAACATATGCGCAACAATGGTGTGCAATTCGAGATCATGCATGTCGATGAGGCAGCTGACTATTTGCGCCGGAATAACAACTATTACCGGCTGCGGTCCTACCGACATGGATTCGAACGCGTCTCTGACGGGCCAAGCAAGGGCAGGTACGTCAATCTTGACTTCGCGATGCTTGTCGATCTCGCAACCATCGACATGCACTTACGTTATCAGATCATGCCACTCTCTCTTGAGATAGAGCACTTTTTCAAGATGCGGTTGCTCAATTCAATCGAGGACCACAATGAGGACGGCTATGGTATAGTCCACGACTTCCTTTCATCTTGCGAGAGGACTGACGAGAGGGGTAGGCCGATAAACATAGTTTACGACGAGATCAATCGCGGTAAGGATGGACCCTACACGAACGGGATCATCAGACACTACGGGGGCACCGGATACCCCATCTGGGCATTTCTCGAGCTCATACCCTTTGGTAGGTTCAATCAGCTCTGGAGGTTCTGTGCTGGTCGATATGATGACAAGGACATGAGGGATGACTACTATCTGCTCCAATCAGCCAAGGGCATCAGGAATGCTTGTGGGCACAACAACTGCATTCTCAACGACATGGCTGCCGGGATCCCAAGATACCAAGCTCAAAATGCGGTGAGAAGGGCAGTTAGGGCGGCTGGGGTCTCGCGGCAAACAGCAAAGTCGAAGCTCAGTAACGACCGTCTTATTCAGCTGACGACGGCGCTTTACCTCCATCATCGTGTTGCCTCATCGGAGATTCACTGTCTGAGGGCATGCGAAATGAATCAGCTGGCAGAGCGAATCATGCGCCACTCTGAGTATTATAAGAAGTGTGACCAGATAAGGACGGGGTTGACCTACGTTATCCAGCTCATTAGAGCGTGGTATCCGAAGGAGGCCCAAGCGGTTCTTTGAGGATTACGTATGATTTGTCTTAGGAGTTGTTGACCGATGACGTTCGATCGGGCGAAAATGATCTTGCTACGAAAAACGGTCTCCGTTTTGCAGGGACGCCTTCGAGAGGGGGTGCCCCTGATTTTTTTGGCCTTTGCGCCACTCGTCTGACAGGTAATGTCGGATGGGCGTCACAAGACTCGTGAGGGTCTCTTCTGACCCTGCGGTAGGCGCGGTCGTACCCGTCCAGTTGCTACCCCTCGCCACAAGCCACTTTTGCAGCGCTTCGCTGCTCACGTGCAGCCCCCACGTGCCTCTTTGGGCCACCCGCCCAAGGCCAAAATATCGCGAGCGCCAAAAAACATCCCCGTGCACCCTTGCCTTCTTGTGTAACACTGTTATATTGCTAAGTGATATTACCCGTAACTAACTTATGGGAGGCTTCATGGAAGCGTCTGTCAACACGAATGCGTCGGATGGGTCGCAAAAGGCCAAGCGGAGGAACCCCGCAGGACGCCTCTTCGAGTGGGCTGGTCCAAGTAGGGGGCTCTACGTCGTCTCGGTCATATGTGCCGTCATCGGTGTCGTGGGAAACGTTCTGCCCTATTACGCGGTCGGGCAGATGGTCGTGGGCGTGCTCTCTAACAACCGCGACTTCTCGTTCTATGTGGGCTGGTGTTCCTTTGCCGCGGCGTGCTATGCCGTCTACATCGTCTTTCACTACGTGTCCACGTCCATCTCGCACATGGCAACGTTCAGGACCATCTCCGAGATACGTCGCCTCTTGGCGCGCAAGCTCACCCGCGTGCCCATGGGCTACGTGCTCGACACGCCGTCGGGCACGCTCAAGAACATCATGGTCGAGAAGGCCGACAGCATCGAGACGACCTTGGCTCATGTCGTTCCAGAGATGACGAGCGATCTGCTCGTGCCCGTGGTCGTCGTCGTGTACATGCTAACGCTCAACTGGGCACTCACGCTCGTCTCCCTCGTTACCATTCCGGTTGCGGTGCTCGCCTACAGCCAGATGATGAGGGACTTTGAGCAGTGGTACGGCGGCACGATCACGGCCTCCAACGACATGGCGCAGACCTCGGTCGAATACGTGAACGGCATCGAGGTCATCAAGGCCTTCGGTCGCTCGGCGAGTTCCTACGAGAGATTCGCCCGCGCGGTTGACAACTATGCCCACTCCTTCATCGACTGGATGGCTCATTGCCAGGTCTGGCAGGACCTCGCGCTCTCCGTCGCGCCGGCAACCCTCGTCGCGGTGCTTCCCGTGGGCTGCCTCATGCTCGCCCAGGGTTGGATAGACCCTGCGACCTTCGTGCTCGTGGCCATACTCTCGGTAGGCGTGTTCCCGCCGTTGTACGCCGCCATCAGTTTCCTTGATGCGCTCGCTCAGGTGGGCACCACCGTTGACCAGATCTCCGAGGTGCTCGACCAGAGGGAGCAGACGCGCGCCGAGGGTGCCACGACCCTAGCTGCACCAGAGGGAGAGGTCCCGGGCATCGAGCTTGCGGGCGTGCACTTCTCCTACGGGCACGGCGAGGTCATCCACGGCATCGACCTCTCTGTGAGGCCGGGGACGGTGACCGCGCTCGTGGGACCCTCTGGCTCAGGCAAGTCAACTTTGGCCAGGCTCATGGCGGGCTTCTGGGACCCCGATGAGGGAGAGGTCCGCTTAGGTGGCGTGCCGCTCAAACGCATGTCTGCCGGGCAGCTGAGCGATCTTGTTGCCTACGTGTCCCAAGACAACTACCTCTTTGACGAGACGGTTATGGAGAACATCCGCATGGGGCATCCCCAGGCGAGCGACGAGGAGGTCATCGAGGCCGCGCGTCAGAGCGGCTGCCACGAGTTTATCGAGGGGCTTGATCATGGGTACCAGACGGTGGTCGGGGGAGGCGGCGGTCACCTCTCTGGCGGCGAGCGCCAGCGCATCGCCATCGCGCGCGCCATGTTGCACGACGCACCCATCGTGATCTTGGACGAGGCCACGGCCTATACGGACCCCGAGAGCGAGGCGCAGGTAGAAGCTGCCGTCTCGAAGCTGGTGGCAGGCAGGACCCTCATCGTGATCGCACACCGCCTCTCCACCGTGACGGACGCAGACAGGATAGTCGTGGTCAGCGACGGGCGCATCGATGCAGCGGGGACCCACGGCGAGCTCATGGAGGGCTGTGGGCTCTATCGCACGATGTACCTGGCCCACATAGGTGCTCGCGACGCGGCCGACACGGCCGACAGGTCCGGCACCCGCGACGAGTCCGGCGTCCGCGACGGGGCCGACGAGGCCCGCGCCCGTGACGCTTCCGACGCCCGTGTCCTCTCATCTGACCCCAACTCGACCAGCGGTGAGGAGTAGCCATGATCTCCACCATCATCAAGTACTTTCGCTTTGGCGGCACGAATGCCCCCAAGCTCATGCGTGGCATGGGCTGGACCCTGCTCACCTCCTTCTTCGAGTCATGGCAGATGATGGCGCTGGCCGTCGTGCTCTCGTCGCTCGCCGCGAATGCAAGCGCAGGCCCCGCCGGAAATGCGGACATGGGCCAGACGGCGCTTCCCGCCTTGGTCATCATGCTTGTCTCCATCGCAGGAACCTTCGTGGCGTCCCACTTCAGGAGTGCATGTTTCTGCGACGGCAACTTCTCCATGACCGCCGAGAAGCGCACGCGCATCGGTGACAACATGCGCTACCTGCCCATGGGCTACTTCAACAAGAACAGCCTAGGCGAGATATCGAGCACCATGACCAACACCCTCGACGACGTGCAGAACGTCGGAGGCCTCGTGTACTCCAACGTCATCTCGGGCCTGGTCTTCTCCGCCATCGTTGCCATCATGCTCAGCGTGATGGACTGGCGTTGCGGCTTGGTTGTCGTTGCGGCCATCGTCTGTGTGCTCGCCATCAACGCCCTCATGCAGCACAGCTCCCATGCCATCTCGAGCCATCGTGTTGCCGCACAGCGCGCCATCGTGGGGGCGATCCTCGAGTACGTGCAGGGCATCGCCGTCGTGCGCGCCTTCAACCTCGTGGACAGCGCCGAGGGCAGGCTCTCGCGGGCCATCGACGAATGTGAGCGCATGAACCTGTCGATGGAGCTGCACTTCATCGGCTACATGATCGTCGAGACGCTCGTGACTAAGTTCGCCTCGATTGCCCTCTGCCTGCTCGCCGTCTTCAGCTGGGTTAGTCAGACCATGGAGACGGGCACCTGCCTGCTGATGATAGTCGCTGCGTTCATGGTCTACACGAAGCTCGAGCTTGCCGGGTCCTATGCGAGTCTCCTGCGTCAGATAGACATCTGCATGGACAAGGTCAACGACCTGATCGCAACCCCAAAGATGGGTGAGGGGGCGGGCATCGAGGGCACCGGAAGCTTCGACATCGAGCTGGATGATGTGTCCTTCTCGTACGGCGAGAGGGACGTCATCAGGCACGTGTCGCTCTCGATACCCCAGGGAAGCTCCTGTGCCATCGTCGGCCCGAGCGGTGGCGGCAAGACGACCCTCGCGCATCTCATGGCGAGGTTCTGGGACGTCAGCGAGGGCAGGGTGAGCGTGGGCGGACGCGACGTGCGCGACTGGAAGGTCGACGCCCTGCTCTCGAACTTCTCCATGGTGTTCCAGGGGGTCTACCTCTTCGACGACACCATCGAGAACAACATCAAGTTCGGCCGTCCTGACGCCACGCACGAGGAGGTGGTCGCGGCGGCACGCCGTGCCTGCTGCGCGGACTTTATCGATTCTCTGGAGAAGGGCTATGACACCGTCATCGGTGAGGGGGGAGACATGCTCTCTGGTGGCGAGCGGCAGCGGCTCTCCATCGCTCGAGCCATCCTCAAGGACGCTCCCATCGTGATCCTGGACGAGGCCACGGCCAACGTCGATCCCGAGAACGAGCAGGACCTGCAGGGGGCCATCGCCGAGCTGGAGCGAGGCAAGACGGTCATCATGATCGCGCACCGCCTCAAGACCGTACGCGACGCGGACCAGATAGTCGTGCTCGATGGCGGGAGCATCGTTCAGCAGGGAACTCACGAGCAGCTCATGGCAAAAGACGGACTTTACCGCAGCTTCGTGGACATGCGCGAGCGCTCCATAGGCTGGAAGCTCGCCAAGGCGTAGGCAGGCGAGCAGGGCGAGCACTGGTGCCCTCGCCGGCGGCCACACCCCGGTGAGGCCGACCCGCCCACCAACAACCCCACCCGGTGAGGGCGACCCGCCCACCGAGGCAGAACCACCCGCCAATCTGGCGGGTACCTTCCCCAAGACGTTTGCCCAGTTGGCAAATTTTTTTCGGTACCCGCCAGTCTGCGGGGCACTTTCCTCACTGCCCCACCGTCCACTGCAGCTTCCGCCCCCTGCCCACTTACCCAACGGATGGCGAAATCGGCTATAGTGAGAGGCCGCACGTCAGCGTCACAAGGCGTGGGGCTGCACGAGCGCGCACGGGTGGACGAGGCAGACGGGGGCGGCGAAGGTGTCGCAGGACAGGTGAGGTAAGACGTATGGCAAGGATAGCGGTCATCGAGGATGACGAGGCCATCCGCAGCTCCCTTTCTGAGCTGCTCAGCAAGAACGGGCACGAGCCCCTTGTGCTTCACTCGTTTGACAACGTGGTCGAGGACGTGCTCGCAAGCTCTCCCGATCTGGTCCTGCTCGACCTTGGTCTTCCGGGCCTTGACGGCACGGCTGTCTGCCGAGAGCTGCGCTCGCGGGCGAGCGTGCCCATAATTGTCGTTACGAGTCGCTCGACGGAGATGGACGAGGTCATGTGCATGACGCTTGGTGCTGACGACTTCGTGCCAAAGCCCTACAGCAGCTATGTCCTGCTCGCCCACGTGGAGGCGCTGCTCCGACGCGTCGGGGGCGCTACCAGCGCCATCCTCACGCACAAGGGCCTCAGCTTGGACGCGTCGCGCTCCGTCGCCTCTGCCGATGGGAAGACGGTCGAGCTCACCAAGAACGAGCTTCGCATACTGTCGCTTCTCATGCGCAATGCGGGTACCATCGTCCCGCGCGAGACCATCATGTGCGAGCTGTGGGACTCCGACGCGTTCGTGGACGACAACACACTTACCGTGAATGTGAACCGCCTGCGCCAGACGCTCGCCAAGATTGGCAAGGGCGATCTGCTCGTGACGCGACGCGGGCAGGGGTACTCGGTATAGGCCGTGGGCATGAGCTTTTTCCGCTACCTCAGGGACCGTGCCGTCGCCATCTACATCACCGCGCTCTCGCTGCTTATTGTGGTCCTGGTGCTACGCGGTGTGGGTACGGAGGACTCCATCGTCGCGCTCGTCTCGGGCATCCTGCTTGTGGCCGCCGTCCTGAGGCTGCTCGTGGGCTACGTGCCCCGGAGCGAGTTCTGGAATCTTTTGGTTGCCTCTGCCTTGGTCCCGCACGAGGCGAGTCCCCTTGCCGTGGCCGACCTCGTCGATGAGCCGCGCTTCCTCGAGGGCCAGCTCGCGTGGGAGGTCATGGATGCCCTCGCGCAGGACTATCGTGCACGGGTCGATGCCATACGCGCGGAGGGCGCTGACTACCGCGACTTCGTCGAGGCGTGGGTGCACGAGGTGAAGACCCCCATCGCTGCCGCACGTCTGGTGTGCGATAACAACCCGGGTCAGGCCTCCTCCACAGTCTCACGAGAGCTGGGGCGCATAGACGGCTACGTGGAGCAGGCCCTTTACTATGCCCGCTCCGGCAGCCTCGACCGCGACTACGTGATCCGGAGGGTGGAGGTCTCGGCCCTCGTGCATGGTGCGGTAAGGGCGCACGCGCGCTCCCTCATCGACCAGCAGGTGAGCGTCAGGACAGACGGTCTGGACATGATGGTCTTCGCCGACGCGAAGTGGGTCGCTTTCGTGCTGGGTCAACTCATAGAGAACGCGGCAAAGTACCGTGCGCCCAGGGAGTGGGGTCGCGACGAGGCGCTTCTGTGCTTTGCCGCAGTGCGCTATGACGAGGGCCTTGCAAACGAGCGCGTCGTGCTCGAGGTGGCGGATAACGGCCGAGGTATCCCGGCCTCGGACCTGCCCCGCGTCTTCGACAAGGGCTTCGTGGGGGAGAACGGCAGGCTGACGAGCCTGGGCAAGTCTACGGGCATCGGGCTGTTTTTGGTCAAGCGGCTCTGCGACAAGATGGGCCTCTCCGTGGGCATGGAGTCCGTTGAGGGGAGCTGGACGCGCGTGAGCATCACGTTTCCCACTAACCGCATGCACTATGTGGACCGCCTAGACTAGCTTCGATCCGTCGCCACCCGCCCCGACCCGTCGCCACTCCGCCCCGCCGTCACTTGGCCCGCCATGCCACCCGCCTCGACCCGTCGCCACCCGTCCAGCCCGAGCTTCGCCTTCCGTCTACGCCGCCCTGCGACCTCACCCTGCCTCCTGCCCACGACGCCATGCAAGCTTACGAAAGTGTCACCCTTTCGTAAGCGGCTTCGATGGCATGCCAACCCGTCTCGCGCCAAGATGATGGTATAGCTTGGCACACAAGACAAGGAGGACATCATGAGGCGAATGAACCCCAAGGCACAGAGGCTCTGGGAGGCCAACGAGCGCCTGCTTGCGGGCAACCTGTCACCCTTCGAGTGGATTGCCTGGTCCATCTGCTACGTTGGCATATGCGTCGGCATCGTGGTGCTCCTCTGGGTATCACCTCGCTAGTCTTCGCAACAAAGGAAAGGGACTCAATATGAGCAAGGCACTAGAGGTTACGAACGTCGAGAAGGTCTATGGCGGGATGTTTGGCAACGCCACCCGTGCGCTCGATGGCGTGTCCTTCTCCATCGGTCGCGGTGAGTACGTCGCCATCATGGGACCCTCGGGTTCTGGCAAGACAACGCTGCTCAACTGCATTGCCACCATCGATCGTCCCACGGCGGGCAGCGTCCTCATCGACGGCACGAACGTGACGCACATGCGCGCCAAACAGCTGTCCACGTTCAGGCGCGAGCAGCTGGGCTTCATCTTCCAGGACTCCAACCTCCTCGACACGCTGACCTGTCGCGAGAACGTGGCTCTGCCCCTCACCATCGCCCGCGTCGCGCCGGCCCAGATAGACGAGCGCGTAGAGCGCATCTCTGCGACCCTGGGGGTCCGTGAGGTGCTCGACAAGTTTCCCTACCAGGCCTCAGGTGGCCAGCGCCAACGCGTGGCAGCCTGTAGGGCCATGATCAACGACCCCACGCTTGTGCTCGCCGATGAGCCGACGGGCGCTCTCGACTCCAAGAACTCCAAGCTCCTCCTTGAGCGCTTCGATGCCCTGAACACGCAGTTCAGGGCCACGATCCTCATGGTCACGCACGACACGTTTGCGGCAAGCTACTGCAGGCGTGTGCTCTTCATCCGCGACGGGAAGATTTTCACGGAGCTCCACCGTGGCGACTTGCCTCGGCGCACCTTCTTCGATCGCATCATGGAGGTCGTCGCGACGATGGGGGGTGGGCAGTCCGATGTTCTTTAGGCTGGCCTTGGGCAATGTACGCAAGTCGTTGCGCGACTACACGGTCTACTTCGTCACGCTTGTGCTGGGCGTGACGGTGTTCTACGCGTTCAACACCATCTCCGGACAGGCGGACTTCCTCTCTGAGGACACGCGCCAGATGGTGAAGACCGTCGCGATGCTCATGGGCTTCGTCACGGTGTTTCTGTCCTTCGTTCTTGGCTTCCTCATGGTCTATGCCAACAACTACCTGGTCAAGCGTCGCAAGAGGGAGTTTGGCCTCTACCAGCTGCTGGGTATGAGGCAGGGTCAGGTCTCGCTGATCCTCGTGCTCGAGACGCTTCTTGCGTCTGTCGCCTCACTTCTGGTGGGGCTCGCCATGGGCGTGCTCTTCTCTCAGATCCTAGTGTTTGTGACGGCGGCCCTCTTCAACGAGACGGTCACCAACTTCAGCTTTCGCTTCTCGCCCGAGGCGGCCCTCTTCACATTCATCTGCTTCTCGCTCGTGTTCGTCGTGATGCTCGTCTTCAACCTGCGCACGTTGCACAAGGTCAGGCTCGTCGAGCTCATGGGGGCGTCGCGCGTCAACGAGCGTACGCGTGTGCGCAGCCTCCCCGTCAGTGTGGTGGGCGTCATGCTGGGGCTTGCGCTCATCATCTGGTCCTACACCCGCTTGCTCAAAGACGGCCTGCCCATCAGCTCGGCTGACCAGTTCGGCGGGTTCTGCCTCACCACGGGCATCGTCACCGTGGGGACGCTTGTGCTCTTCTATGCGCTCTCGGGTGTCCTGCTGCATGTCGCGCATGCGTTCAAGGGCAGCTACTACCGAGGCCTCAACATGTTCACGGTGCGCCAGCTCTCCTCGAGGATAAACACGGTCTCCCTCTCGATGGGCGTCATCTCGCTCATCCTCTTCTTGGCCATCACGAGCGTCTCGAGTGGTCTGGGTATCTGCGCGGGAATCAGCGATGGCATACGGCGCCAGACGCCCTATGACGCCTCGCTCTCGCTGCACTACGGGCATGCGGACGACAAGGGGGGCGGGGGCGTGACGTACCAGTATGACGCCGATGCGTTGCTTGCGGCCCACGGCATCGACCTCTCTGTCATCTCCAATCAGGTGGTGAAGGTGTCAAGCCACTATGCGAACGACGTCGATGATAGCGACCCCCTCACCATTGACACCCTGTCCAGGAGAGCGGGGGTGAGCCTCCCGGATAGTCCCCTCACCAACACCTACCGTGACATTCCCCTGTCACTGATCTCGGCATCGGACTACAACAGCTTGCGCAGGATGGGTGGGCTCGATGCCGTGGACATGGGCAGTGACGGCTACATGGTTGCCAGCAACGCCGGCGGTGCGCTCGTGAGGGCATACAACGACCTGCTGGCTGCACGTCCCATCGTCAGCCTGAGAGGGCGCGCGCTCAAGCCTGTCTCGAACGTGGTGGACGAGAGTTCGGCGTCCACGCTCTCAAACTCGTATAGCTCCTCAGGCGTCTTTGTCGTGCCTGATGAGCTACTCGCGGATATCAAGCCTACCATCATCTACGTGAATCTCAACTACTCCGTGTCCAAGGCCGAGGGCGACAGGTTCATGTCGCAAGCCCTGGACACCCTCGCGAACGTGAAGGATGGCGTGGGGATAGTCCTGGGCACTACGCGCACCCAGGCCGAGACCACCTCCCGGGGCTCGAGCGCCATCATCTCCTATCTTGCCATCTACATTGGATTCGTGCTCGTGATCGCCTGTGCGGCCATCCTCGCCATCCAGCAGCTCTCCAGCGCCTCGGACGCGGCGCCCAGCTACCTGCTCCTGTCCGAGCTCGGCTGCCCTGCAAAGATGGCCATGGGATCGCTTCTCACGCAGAATCTTACCTTCTTCCTGCTACCGCTTGTGGTGGCCCTGGCGCACAGCGCGGTTGCGCTCTCCCAGGTGATGACAGTCGTGAGTCTCATCGGCCAAGGCAGCTGGGCCATTCCCATCCTCATCACGGCCGTTGCCTTCGTGGCCGTCTATGGCACGTACCTCATGGTGACCTACTTCATGGCGCGTGGCATCGTGTCCTACCGTACGTCCAAGGCACGGGGATAGGGGGAGATCATGTCGTTGGAGAAAAAGCTCGCGGTGGGGAGCATTTGCAGGAGCGTGGGAGACTACTCGGTCTACTTTGCCACCTTCGCCTTCTGTGCCTGTCTGCTCTACACCTTTGCCTCCTGCCGAGACTACCTGCTCGCACTGGACACGGGCCAGTTCTCGCTTGACGTCTTCGCCCGGGTGATGGAGTACATCATTCCTGTGGGGGTCTTTTCGATCGTGGTGTTCTGCTTTTTGGCCCGCTACGCCAACCGCTTTTTGGTGCGTCGTCGCAAGGCGGAGCTTGCCACGCTCCAGCTTGCGGGCATGGGCAAGGCGGCCGTGGCGCGCGTGCTGCTCATGGAGTGCGGAGCGGTCGCCCTCGCTGCCCTGGCGGGTGGCATCGCTGTCGGTATCGTGCTCTCTCCCGTCTTCGCGATGCTTGCCGCATGGGCCTTCAGGCTCACGTGGCGGCCGGTCGTGGTGGTGTCGACGGTCGGCATGACCTTCACGGCCGCAGGCTTTGCCGCAGTCCTGGTCGCCTCGGCGATCGGGGCTCTCCGTGAGCTTGGGAGGACGTCGCTGCTCGATCTCATGCAAGCGCGCCATGTGCCTGAGGTGGCTCGTGCGCGACGGCATCACTCGATTGGACGCGACGTGGCCAAGGGTCTTGTCTGCCTGTCTATCGTGTACTTCCTCTGTTGGACCGTGGTCGGGTTCCTGGGGTTCATGATACCCGCGTCCATCCTCGCCTGCATGGGGACGTTCTGGCTGCTTCGCGCGCTTGCCGCCCTCATTCCCGCAGTGGTCAGGAGCCGTCGTGGCGTGTACCTCAAGGGTCTCACCTGCTTCGTGACCCGTCAGGTCGAGGCCCACGTGGAAAGCAGTTGCGCCGCCCTCACCTGCGCGAGCGCGCTTCTCTCGGTGGGTGTGTGCGCCCTCTCGCTTGCCGTTGGCATACGCTCTGTCGTGGACGTCGAGCAGGCAGGTGGTGATCTTGAGATGCTGGCGGGAACGGGGACCCTCGTCTACATCGTACTGTTCTTTGGCGTGACGTTCATGGTCTCTGCTGCGGCGGTGCTTGCCCTGCAGCAGATGAGCGAGGCCTCCGAGAGCCGTGAGCGCTTCGTTGAGTTGACGCAGCTTGGTGCCGAGAGGGACGCCCTCTCGCGGGCGCTTCTGGCGCAGGTGGCCGTCTACTTCCTGTTCCCGGGGACGATGGCTGTCGTGCATGACGCATTTGGCTTCATGGTGGCCGCAGGGATGTTAGATATGCTGGGCATACCCGTCGAGAACGTCAACTTCACGCTCGTCCTCGCAGTGGTAATGGTGGTGTTTGTCGCCTACCTGCTTGTGACCTATCGTGGCTGCAAGCGCAGCGTGCTGAGAGGCGTGTGAGCGGGCGGTCACCACTGAGGTCGCAAGGGGCGGATGGACGCGCGTCGCAGCTGACGCAGACAAGAGCAAAGACTCAAATCGACCTCCCAAGGGTCGCCCTGTGCCTATGCTATCCTGTCATGGTAGCCGATAGCGGGCTGGTGGCGTGCAGCCGCCTCTGGCCCGCCCTCAAGTGCGTTTACCTACGAGGGGAGACTCGGATGAAGGTCGTGTACGCGTCCAGGAACGGTCATGTGGAGGGCATCGTCAGGCGTGTGGGCGTCACGGATGCCCTGAAGATCGAGGACGGCAACGAGAGAGTCGATGGTGACTACCTCATATTCACCTACACGGATGGCAAGGGCATAGTCCCAACCGTCGTGGAGAGGTTCCTCGAGCAAAACCCCGGCGTCAAGGGCGTCGTGGGCAGCGGTAGCAGGGAGCGGCATGCGGACACCTTCAACTTCGCTGCGGACAAGATCGCCGAGAAGTACGGCGTTCCCGTTATCGCCAAGCTCGACCTTGATGGAACCGAGGAGGACCTCGAGGTCATCAAGAAGGCCCTGTAGACGGGGGTTCCTGGAGACAGAGGGTCCGAGAGGCCGCTGCGTGCCGGCGGCATCGGGAGCCGATCCTCGGTGCCGCCTTCTTGTTTCGCAGCATGCGCCTTGGGCCCTTAGCTTTGGGGATAGAAGCCGGATGGCGCCTCGTTGAGGTTGATCATGATGTTCTTCTGCTGGGTATAGTGCTCAAGAATCACCTTGTGGGTCTCGCGTCCGATGCCCGACTGCTTGTAGCCGCCGAACGGCGCTCCTGCGGGAATCTGGTTGTAGGTGTTGATCCACACGCGGCCCGTCTCGATGGCGCGTGACACGCGGATGGCACGGTTCAGGTCGCGGGTCCACACGCCCCCGCCTAGGCCGTAGTCCGAGTCATTGGCCATGGCGATGACCTCGTCTTCGGTCCTGAACTTGATGACCACGGCCACGGGTCCGAATATCTCCTCGCGTGAGCAGGTCTTCGTGTTGTCGATGTCGGTGATCAGCGTGGGCTTAAAGAACACGCCCTGGGCGCAGGCGCCCTCGGTGTATGCCGTTCCGCCGCAGGCGATGGTGGCACCCTCCTTACGTGCGATGTCGATGTAGCGCTGGACCTTCCTCGCCTGTGCCTCATTGATCTGGGCGCCCAGCTGGGTCTTGGGGTCAAGCGGGTCGCCTATTCTCACCTTGTTGAACTGATCGACGGCTGCTGCGACAAAGCTGTCGTAGATGCCCTCCTGCACGAACACGCGCGATCCGGCGCAGCACACCTGGCCCTGATTGAACAGGATGCCCAGCTGCAGGCCATCGATGGCCTGGTCGAAGTCACAGTCGTCGAAGAAGATGTTCCCACTCTTGCCGCCCAGCTCGAGTGTCGCGGGGATGAGGCGGTTCGCAGCTGCCTTGGCCACGGACAGGCCCACCTCGGTCGATCCGGTGAAGGCGAGCTTGCGAAAGCCTGGATGGTCAAGGATGTACTGGCCTGACCTCGACCCCTTGCCCGTGATGACGTTGATCACGCCGGCTGGCACGACATCGCCTATGAGCTGCATGAGCACCAGAAGCGAGAGCGGCGTGGACGAGGACGACTTGATGACGGAGCAGTCGCCCGCGGCCAGGACGGGCGCGAGCTTCCAGGCGGCCATGAGGAAGGGGAAGTTCCACGGCACGATCTGACCGACGACACCGATGGGCTCGCGCAAGGTGAGGCTCAGGAAGTTGCCGTCAAGCACCGACGCGCTGCCCTCCTCGGTACGGATGGCACCGGCGAAGTAGCGGAAATGGTCAGAGGCAAAGGGCACGTCGACGGCCTTGGTCTCGCGGATGGGCTTGCCGTTGTCCAGGGTCTCCACCTCGGCCAGAAGGTCGGCGTTCGCATCGATGATGTCGGCGATCTTGAGCAGGATGCTCGCGCGCTCGGCAGGTTGGGTCGCCTTCCAGGCGGGAAAGGCGGCCCAGGCCGCGCTGACGGCGGCATCGACGTCCTCCTTGGTGGCCTCGGCGCAGCAAGCCAGGCTGCGGCCTGTCGCGGGGTTGATGGTGTCAAACGTGGCCCCGTCGGATGCGGGGGTGAAACGGCCGTTGATGTAGAGGCCGTAGGATTCGTCGAGCTGGACTGCCATGGTCTTCCTTCCGAACGTGTCTTGGCGCATCTGTCGTCGTGCGGGGGATCGGATATGCTAGGTCTCGAGACTAGACCGCATGTGGCCGGGACAACAGCCCCACCTCATGACATCTTTTTCGGGTCAGTTCGCTGCGCGTCCAGTGGTGTGCCGATGTATCGCCAAACTCCCCGCCCATGGTCAGGTCGTGCGGTCGATGTCCCTGCGAAACACGTCTGCCAGCAGGTCTATCGCACAGGTCATGCGACTGGCATCGATGCTGGCGTAGTTGATGACGACGCGGTGCGCGTAGCGCGCTGAGGGGCGTGCGCAATAGTCGGAGAGCATGGCCAGGCTCATTCCCCTGTCCTGCGCCGCCTGTCTCACCTGGTCGTCGGAGAGGCCGGTACGCACATCCAGGAGAAGGTGCGTACCCACCTCGGCAGGGTGCACCTGGGCTATGCGCATCAGGGGCGATGAGCCTATCGCCTCCATGGCGGCGGACCTCTGCCGGCGAAAGTGACGCTTGAGGCGATTGATGTGCCGCTCGAAGTAGCCTCCCGACATGAACTCCGCCAGCGCAAGCTGCTCGAAGCTGGAGACCGTGCACGAGAAGAAGCTCAGCTGGCTGCGGTAGAGACTCATGAGGGTGTCGGGCAGCACCATGTAGGAAATGCGTATGGAGGGTACAAGTGTCTTGGAGAATGTGTTCAGATAGATGATGCTATCACTGTCATCCTGCGTGAACAGGGGAGGACGCAGGCGTGTGCCAAAGGAGAACTCGCTATCGTAGTCATCCTCGATGAGGTAGCGCCGAGAGTCTGCAGACAACCAGGCGAGCAGCTGCTCGCAGCGGGCGTCTGACATGGCCACGCCCATGGGAAACAGGTTGGCGGGGGATACGTGCACCACCTCGGCGCGACTGGAATCCAAGAGGTCGATGCGGATGCCCTCGTCGTCGAGGGGTACGTGGCTCCACAGCACGCCCGCGGTATTGGATATGTCAGCGAGCTTCTTGTACCCGGGGTCTCCTATGGCCATGATCGTGGAGGCGCCAAACAACTGCAGGAGCCTGCCATAGAGGTACTCGGTGCCCGCCCCAATGACAATGCGGTCGGGCGACACGAGCATGCCGCGGAACTCGTAGAGCTGTGTGGCGATGGCTCGGCGCAGCTCGGCAAGGCCGTTGAAGGGTACGGTCTCGAACAGGGCCGAGTCGCGCTCCGAGAGCTTGCGGCGCATGATGCGTGCCCAAGTCTCCGCAGGAAAGAGGTCCATGCTGCTGCGATTGGCCTTGAGGTCGAACGTGTCGCGCACGGGGGCTGCCTGTCGGGCGTCCGCCTGGTTCTCTGCGAGCGCCGACGCGTCCCGCGCGTCACCGTCCGCAGGTGCCGACGCGATGGCGGGTGCCGTGGGCGTGGTGAAGTCGTAGACGCCCGTGGCCCTATGCCTGGCGACATAGAAGCCGCTTCCCGGGCGAGCGATGACATACCCTTCCCCCACCAGGACGTTATAGGCCTGCTCCACCGTGCTCACGCTCACCGAGAGGTGGTCGGCAAGAGCGCGCTTGGAGGGCAAGCGCTCGTCGGCGGCCAACAGGCCGGCGCGCACGTCGTGCCTGATGCGTCGATACAGGTATTCGTACTTCGGCAGGTTGTTACGTCGTGCCATGTCGCAGGTGATCATGTGGGTTCCTCTTCATCAGGCGCCAATAATCCGACTTGGGATTATCCCTACAATATGCCACAAATTTACAGCTCGGTTGAGAACGGGGGGTTTGTGAGGTGGGTTACCGGGAGGTTCGCAGGTAGTGTGCGAGGTAGGGCACCGAGAAACTCAGGCGACCACGTCCTGCAGGCTGGATGACGCCCGCGTCAATGAGCCGCTTGCGGTACTTTTGTGCGTAGTCCCGGCTGACGCCGAGTCGTGCGGCGATGTCAGAGATCCTGCTGCTGCCCTGGTCCTCGGACATGGATACCAAGAAGTTGATGTCCACCTCCGAGAGCGCGTTGAGCGTCGTCCTGCATACGTCCGTCTCGAAGTCGCTTCGTGATAAGGCAAGCGCGGCATCGACCTCCTCCCTCCCAAGCTCTGTGCCAGGCTGACCCTTCAGGCAGAGGTAATGGCCAACCAGCTGCAGCAGGTAGGGAGATCCCAGGGTACTCTCGGCAGCCACTCTCCTGAGGGCGGGAGATATGCTGAGTCCCAGCTTGCGAAAGGAGTCCCCAAAGAAGGCGTCTATCTCCCCGATGGGGATGGGGGCCAGCCTGACCTTCGTGGCCCTGTTGAGAAACGTGAGCATGTGATCGTTGAGGGTGGCGGAGATGGCACCCGGAAGTCCTGCCATGGACAGTGCGAGGTCTGCCCCCTGCCCGATCAGCTCCTGATAGGCAATGACAAGCTGTCGTATGTGCTCGCTGTTCGCCTGCACCTCGTCGACGAGGATGAGCACAGGTATGCCGTGCTGGTTGAACCTGTCGACAAGTTCCGTAAGCTGCCTCTGGAAGCTTCCCGTCGCCTCTTGTTGCGCGGCAAACTGCAGGTTGGCAGAGAACCCCAGCGCAGAGACGCCCCCACCTATGACGCGCGGTCCCCGTGTGCCGAGCATGTGATCGCATTCGACCCACAGCTTTTCGAGGATGCGCTCCAGCATGCCGGACGAGACGATGGTCGGCGTTGCCACGGCAAGGCCTCGCTTTCGAGCACAGTTACCAAGTTCAAGGAGGAGGACCGTCTTCCCAGACCCTCTTTGGCCCAAGAGGAGGCTTGCCCGCTCTCGGCTTTCCGGCTTCGTGAGCAGGCCGTCGAGGAGGGCCGTGAGCATTTGGTCTCGCCCGACCAGTTGGCTGGGACGGTTGCCAAAGGAGGGGGAGAATACCGAGTCTCTTATGACGCGAGTCGTGTCATTTCCTTTTTTCCTAAGTTTTCCTTTCTTTTCTATTCTATCCTGAGCTGGCACTCTGTTGCACGAGAGAGCATACGTCTGAAGGAGCGTTGTCCCCACGTGAGAAAGCGGTGTCCCCGCGCAAGGGAGCTGGGTAGGTGCATGCTACGTCGGGTAGGCGCATCTACGTATAGCTGGTCTACTCTCCCGTGCGCTGTGAGTGCCCTGCTAGCGCAGGCTTCATCGGTGCCACTGGCGCACCATTGGTGGTTGAGTCACTCGTATCACTTGCTGTAACTCGTATCCAACAGTGTACACAAATGCCCCAATTCGGCGCCGAGATGCCCTTGCGACCAATCTGTGTACACTATTGCGTTCCCACGGTTGCTGGCCGTAGCAACAGTGTACACAAATGGCCCAATTCGGCGCCGAGAGGCCCTCGCGACCAATCTGTGTACACTATTGCGTCCATGCGGCCGTCACGGCAGCGCAACAGTGTACACAAATGCCCCAAACCAGCGCCGAGAGGCCCTCGCGACCTACACGAGTATCCTCGTCGCCATGGCATCGACTTCTATCACTGCTACAAGGAGGACATCGACCTCTTTGCCGAGATGGGATTTAAGACGTTGCGCCTCTCGATTCAGTGGGCACGCCTGTTCCCTACGGGCACGGAGGAAAAACCCAACGAGGAGGGCGTCGCGTTCTATGAGGGTCTGCTCTCCTACCTCCGGGAGAGGGGCATTGAGCCGCTTGTCACCCTGCATCACTACGAGCAGCCCCTCTATCTTGCGAACCACTATGACGGATGGCGTGATCGTAAGGTCATCGACCTCTTCGTGCGTTACGCCAGGGTGTGCTTCGAGCGCTTTGGGCATCTCGTCAGGTACTGGCTCAGCTTCAACGAGATTGACTCCGTCTTTCGCCACCCTTGGACCACGATAGGCATCTGCGAGGACCGCTATCCTGCAGATGAGCTCGAACAAATCATCTACCAGTGCGTTCACAACCAGTTCGTCGCCTCTGCACTCGCGACCAAGCTTCTGCACCAGCTGGTGCCGGGCGCGCAGATGGGCTGCATGCTCACGCGCACGCTCACCTATCCCCTGAACTGTGATCCCCAGAACATGCTGCTTGCCCAGCGTGACAACCGAGAGAACTACCTCTATGCCGACGTGCAGGTGCGTGGCGCGTATCCCTCCTGGGTATGGCGCTACTGGCAGGACAGGGGTATTCGCGTGGACTTTAGCCTCGACGACGAGGCGATTCTCGCGCAGTACCCGGTTGACTTCGTCTCGTTCTCGTACTACATGTCGCTGGTAGACTCCACGGATGCCGACAGGCGCGAGAAGGTTGGGGGTAACCTTGCCACAGGGGTCAGGAATCCCTACCTCGAGACCTCGGACTGGGGCTGGCAGGTTGACCCTCAGGGCCTGCGGTATGCCCTCATCGACCTGTGGGATCGTTATCAGAGGCCCCTCTTCATCGTCGAGAATGGCTTGGGTGCCCATGACGTCGTGAACGAGGACGGTTCGATCGACGATGACTACCGCATCGACTACTTCCGCAGCCACATCAAGGCCATTGCCGCCGCCATCGCCGATGGTGTGGAGGTCATGGGTTACACCCCCTGGGGCTGCATCGATCTGGTCTCGCTCTCCACCTGCGAGATGAGCAAGCGGTATGGCTTCATATACGTGGACCTTGATGATGACGGCAACGGCAGCTATGCCCGTAGCCGTAAGAAGAGCTTCTGGTGGTACCAAGGGGTCATTGCGTCGAACGGAGAGGTCCTGTAGTAGGGTCATGGACGTGCCGTTCACGATACTCATCACGCAGGTCCTGGCCATGCTCGTGATGTTGTCCGTAGGATATGTGTCCTACCGTGCGCATCTTCTCAGCGACGCGGGCGTGGGGGACCTGGCGAATGTCGTCATGTATGTCGCCTCGCCTGCGGTCATGGTCACCTCCTTTCTGGGGGCCTTTCGCATGGAGAAGCTCGTGAACGCAGGAGCCTGTGCGCTTCTCACCATCGTCATCCTGCTTATGTGCGCCCTCGTTGCCAGGATCTTCTGTGGCAGCGAGGGCAGGATCTCTCGCTTTGGCGTCATCTTCTTGAACACGGGCTTTGTGGGCATTCCGCTCGTCCAGAGCATCCTTGGCCAGGAGTATGTGCTCTACGTCACGGTATGCATCGCAGTCTCGATCTTCTTCGTATGGACCTACGGAGTCTATCTTGTTACGGAGTCTTTTCAGGAGGTCTCGCTTGCCAAGGTGCTCACGAATCCTGCGGTCACCACCCTGTTTTTGGGCTTCGCTCTCTTTCTGCTGAGCGTGCGGCTGCCAGACTTTCTGAGTGTCGCCTGCTCGACGCTAGGCTCGATAAACACGGGGGGCGCCATGATTGTCTTGGGCTGTTACCTGGCACAGACGAGGCTTGGACACATGATACGCGACCTGCGCATCTACAAGGTGAGCCTCCTGAGGCTCGTGGTGTCTCCGCTTCTTTGTTGCGCACTGCTCTGGCTGCTGCCTGCGCAGCTCATATCCGCCGACGTCAAAATGGTCGTGCTCATTACCTTTGCCACACCGGTGGGGGCGATGTGTGCCATGCTCAGCCAGAAGTATGGGGGCAACTACGAATATGGGGCGGGACTCGTCTCGCTCTCGACGTTGCTTTCGCTCGCGACCATGCCTCTGATGCTCGAGCTGGGCATGATGGTGCTCTCGTAGGTTTCGTTTGCTTTGCTGTCTTGCTCTGTTACGTCTCTATGGAGAGGGGTTGGTCATGGGTTTCAAGAAGGGGTTCCTGTGGGGCGGCGCTTGCGCTGCGAACCAGTTCGAGGGTGCGTGGGACCTTGATGGCAAGGGTGACTCGGTACCCGATCACTGCAAGGGAGGGGTGTTCAACAAGCAGAAGGTCATCACGGTCGACATCGATCCTCGGCAGCTCTATCCGAGTCATGAGGCCATAGACTTCTATCATCACTACAAGGAGGACATAGCCCTCTTTGCCGAGATGGGCTTTAACGTCTTTCGTACCTCCATCAACTGGTGTCGCATCTTTCCCACCGGCCTCGAGGACGAGCCGAACGAGGCCGGCCTCAGGTTCTACGATGCCGTCTTCGATGAGTGCCTGAGGCATGGGATCGAGCCCTTGGTAACGCTCTCGCATTATGAGACCCCCTACGCCCTCGTCAGGCGCTTTAACGGCTGGCTTGGGCGCGAGCTGATTGCCTGTTACGAGAAGCTGTGCCATGTCCTGTTCGAGCGCTACAAGGATAAGGTGAGGTACTGGCTCACCTTTAACGAGATCAACTGCTCGACCCTGGGCTTTGGTGCCATGTTTGGCACTTCCATCCTCCGTGGTTTCGAGGGTTCGCGCGACAAGCTTGAGGTCTCGCCGAATGACCGGTTGCAGGCCCTGCACCACCAGCTTGTTGCCTCTGCGAGGGTGGTGAGGTATGCGCACGAGCGCTATCCGCAGTTCAAGATGGGTTGCATGACCGTCTTCCTCCAGACCTATGCCGCGACCTGCGATCCTGCTGACGAGCTGAAGAACCAGCACAACATGCGCCAGCACGTGTGGTATACCTCAGACGTGCAGGTGAGAGGCTACTACCCAAGCTATGCCAAGCGGCTGTGGGCCCAGAGTGACGTCCACCTCAAGATGGAGCCTGGTGACGAGGAGGTTCTGCGCGAGGGCACGGTAGACTTCTTCGGCCTCTCCTACTACATGACCAATCTCGTCGGGACGCATGATGACCTGGAGGAAGTGGGTGGCAGCAATGTTGCCGGAGGCGGCAGGAATCCCTATCTGACCGCCTCGGAGTGGGGCTGACAGATTGATCCCGACGGTCTGCGCTTCTCTCTGAACGAGATCTATGACCGCTATCAGATTCCTCTGATGGTCGTCGAGAACGGGCTTGGTGCGCAGGACGTGGTCGAGGACGACGGGTCCGTTCATGACACGTACCGCATTGACTATCTGAGAAGACATGTCACGGCGATGCGTGAGGCCGTTGCCGATGGCGTGGACCTCATGGGCTATACCTGGTGGGGTCCCCTTGACCTCGTCTCCAACGGAACCGGTGAGATACGCAAGCGTTACGGATTCATCTTCGTCGACAAGCATGATGATGGCACGGGAACGCTCGCGCGCAGTCGCAAGGACAGCTTCTACTATTACCAGAGGGTCATCGCCAGCAACGGCGAGGACCTGGGTGACTGAGGCGGCAGGCCCATCCCGGTCGCGTCACCCGTCCTGTTGGCGAGGGTGGCGCAAAAGCCAGGCAGGCGCTGGCGTCCATGCGGCGTCTTGCCGCGACGTTGCAAAGTGTCTGCGCAACCTTCAGCGCAGGGGTGCCTCTTTTCAGGTCGGACCCTGCCAAGTGGTGGGCGACTACCGCCGCAAGGAGCCACCCGAACTGGTCTGCGTGCCGTCTCCCGCAGCGAGCGTGCGCCTGATCTCGTCGGCGTCCACCCCCGCCGATGCGGCGGCGTCCTGCACGCTCACGAGCCCGTCGCGCACGAGCCGGACGAGCGTCTTGAGCGTCCCCTCGACGATGCCCTCGGCCTTGCCCTCGGCGATGCCCTCGGTCCTGCCCGTCTCGATGCCCTCCGCGATGCACTCCGCGCGGATCTCCTCTCGAATCTCCTCTATGACGCTGCCCATGTCCTTTCGCCCCTCCTCCGTCTCCCTGAGCC